>Ga0105050_10001788_pt1 | contig 31628 bp, 23 predicted proteins | sample FRY01_FD_78088 | JGI IMG/M metagenome (GOLD analysis project Ga0105050, IMG submission 78088) | Freshwater microbial communities from Lake Fryxell liftoff mats and glacier meltwater in Antarctica - FRY-01 | ecosystem: Environmental > Aquatic > Freshwater > Ice > Glacier meltwater ...
GCGTGGTGCGTGGTGCGTGGTGCGTGGTGCGTGGTGCGTGGTGCGTGGTGCGTGGTGCGTGGTGCGTGGTGCGTGGTGCGTGGGCGGGGCGGGGCGGGGCGGGAATGACGCAAATTTTAAGGAACTTGGCGCAAGGTTTCAGTGCCACGCCGCCGGAACACTGTTAGAAATGCGGTTCCGCTCCTTGTTTTCCGTCCGCCCAACGCCATGAACCTCACCCTCCTCAGGCTCCCCGTGCGCATCACCGATGGGGGCTTTCCGGGCGAGCCGCCCGCACCGCCGCAGGCCGGCCCACTGCCGCTCTGGCGGGCGCTCCTCCTGCTGGCGGCGCTGGCCGGAGCCGGGTGCACGGAGGCACCGCCCGCATCAGCCGGGCCGGGCGAGCCGCCGCCCGCGGTGACCGGGTCCGCGCTGCCGGGCATCCCGGGTTTCGATCCAAAATCCTTCGGCGGCCGGGAGCGTGCGATCATGGACCTGGCCCGTCCGGCCGACGACAAGGAGGCGTGGGGCAGCGAGGCGTTCAGCGAGGAGGCGACGAATCAGCTGAAGGCACTGGCGAAACAGCTGCAGGAGCCGGAGGCGCTGTCCCAGGATGAACTCGCAGGGCTGGTGGCGGGGGATTTTGCGGCGGCACCGCTGGTGCCCGCGCGACTGCGGGAGGTGTACCGGGATGACGCGGTCATCGTGCGGCGCGGCGACGCCTTGCCCTCGCCGGCCCCGGCGGGCGCGGATGCCGCGGCGTTGTTCACGACGCTGATGAGCCCGCATGCCGGCGCGACCGACATCCACGTGGTTCTCAAGAATTTCCGTTTCGAGCAAAAGGACGGAGCGGTCACGACGACGGCGCTCTTTCAATCAAGCGGGCGGCAGGCCGCCGGCCGCACCCAGCAAAATGCCGTCTGGACCTGCCGCTGGTCGGGCGACGCGCCGCCGCGGCTGCAAGCCATCGCCGTTTCCGCCTATGAGCGGGTGGAACCGACGGCAAAGCCAGGCCAGGAAGGCGGCCTGCATTTCGCCGACGCCTCCGCGGCGGTACTGGGCGGAACCGAGTCCGCCCGATCCCAGCTGACCGCGGGAGCCGGCTCCTGGTCGGCACGAATCCAGAAGTTTTACAGCATCGACTCGACGGCCCATCAAGGCGTCGCCATCGGCGATGCCGATGGCGACGGACTGGATGACATCTACGTGCTGCAGCAGGGCGGATTCCCCAACCGGCTCTATGTGCAAAACATCGACGGCACGCTGCGGGACGTTTCCGCGGAAGCCGGGGTCGACTGGATGGAATTGTCGCACGCCGCGCTCTTTGTCGATCTCGACAACGACGGCGACCAGGACCTCGCGGTATCGCAATCGAACGGGCTGCTGATCATGGAAAACACGGGCGGCCTGAAATTTGCAACCCGTTATCGCGAGCCCGGCGCAGCGAATTATTTTTCGATGGCGGCGGCGGACTACGATGGCGACGGCGATCTCGACCTGTACGTCTGCGGGTACAGCCCGCGCAACCACGAGGAGTATGCCGACGGTGCCCGGGTGACCGTCCCGCTGCCCTATCACGATTCCCGCAACGGCGGGCCCAACCTGCTGCTGCAAAACGACGGCAGCTGGAAATTCCAGGAGGCCACCGCGGCCGCCGGCCTGAACGAAAACAACGACCGGCACAGCTTCGCCGCGTCCTGGGAGGACTACGACAACGACGGCGACCCCGACCTCTACGTGGCCAACGATTTCGGGCGGAACAACCTGTACCAGAATCAGGGCCGCGGGGCGACCGGGCAGGTGACGTTCCGGGATGTCGCAGCGGCGGCGGGCGTGGAGGACATGTCGGCAGGCATGGGCGTCACCTGGGGCGACTACAACCGCGACGGACTCATGGATTTTTACGTCAGCAACATGTTCTCGGCGGCGGGCAACCGGGTGGCCTACCAGCGCCAGTTCAAGCCGGGCGCGGCCGGAGCGTCGCTGTCCGGATTCCGCCGCCACGCCCGCGGCAACAGCCTGTTCCAGAACAACGGCGACGGCACCTTCTCGGATGTGAGCGTCGAGGCCGGGGTCACCATGGGCCGTTGGGCCTGGGGGGCGCAGTTTGCCGACCTCAACAACGACGGCTGGGAGGACCTGTACGTCGCCAACGGGTACATCACGGGCGAGGCCGAGGACGATTTGTGAAGCTTTTTCTGGCGGCAGGTCGTGTCGCACTCGCCGGAAACCGCCCAAGCCGCGCCCGCGGACCTGCGGCACTATGAGGATTCGTGGGAAGCCATTTACAATCTGATCGACGAAGGCTCCTCCTGGAGCGGCCATGAGCGCAACTGCGCGTTCCTGAACACGAAGACCCCCGTCTTTGCCAATGTCTCCGCCGCCACCGGCCTCGACTTCCCCGACGACAGCCGCGCCGTGGCCATGGTCGATTGGGACCTTGACGGGCGCCTCGACATCTGGATCACCAACCGCACCGCTCCGCGGGTGCGGTTCCTCCACAATCGTTCCCGCAGCGCCCACCATTACACGATGCTCCGGCTTCAGGGCACCGCCGCCAACCGCGATGCCATCGGTGCCCGGGTGGAACTGCACGGAGCGGACGGCACCCGGCAAATCCGAACGCTCCACGCCGGCGATGGGTACCTCGCGCAGTCGAGCAAGTGGCTTCACTTCGGACTGGGGGAGGCCGCGGGCATTCGGAAAGCCACCGTGCGCTGGCCTGGAGGTGCCGTGGAGACGTTCGCCGGCGTCACCGCCGATTCCCGGTTGGTGCTGGTGCAGGGCACCGGCCGCGCCACGGCCTGGGAAGCGCCCCGGGGCGCGGTCTCGCTCCCTCCGGGACCGCTGGTCCTCCCCGATCCGGCAGACCAGGCGCGCACCTGGATCTCCGGCCGCGTGCCGTTTCCCACCGACCGCTACCACGCGTGGGACGGCGCGGAAAAACGGCTGGACGCATTCAAAGGCCGCCCGCTCCTGATCAACCTCTGGTCACGCACCTGCGGGCCGTGCGTGGCCGAGCTGGCCGACTGGAAAACCCGCGCTGACGCGCTCGCCGCGGCCGGCCTGACCGTCCTGGCGCTGTGCGTCGATGACGAGGAAGCGGCGCGCGCCGGCGCGGCGAAGGACGCGGAAAGCCTGCCGTTTGCCTCCGGCCGGGTCACCCCGCAAGTAGTCACGGCCTTTGAAACCGTCAGTCGCGCCATGCTCGAAAGCCGCCGGCCGCTCCCGGTTCCGGTCAGCATCCTCCTGGATGCGAAGGGCCACACGGCCGCCCTCTACAAGGGCCGGCTGACCGCGGATCAACTGCTCGCCGATCTGGCCCTGCTCGACGCGCCGCCGGATCAGCAGCGCGCCGCGTCCCTGCCGTTCCCCGGCCGCTGGGCGACGCCGCCCCTGACCGCCAACCCGCGTCAGGTCGTCGGCACGTTGATGAAGGCCGGGCGGACCGGCGACGCCAGGGACTACACCCTGCGCTGTCTCGATCCCCAATCCCAGCTCCCGCTGCCGCCCTCCACCAAGGCCAGCTTGACCCTCTTTCTCGGGGATCTCGAGATCGATGCCGGCAACCTCGAGAAGGCGGTCGCGATCTACCGGCAACTCTTTGCACTGGCCCCCGACGATCCGGCCATCCATCGCGAAGCGGGCATCCGGCTCGTCACCAAACAGCGCGTGCAGGAGGCCATCCCGCATCTGGAAAAGGCCGTCTCCCTCGCGCCCTCGGACGCCAATTCGCGGCTGAACCTCGCCTCGCTGCTCCTGCGCGAAGGCATGACCGACCAGGCCATCGAACACTTCCGCGAACTGGCCGCACAACTGCCACGAGCCGTGCCGGTCCATTTTTACCTGGCCAGCGCCCTCCAGTCCCGCGGACGCGCCGCCGAAGCCGTCGCCAGTTACCGGACGGCGCACCAGCTGAAACCCGGGTCGCCTGCAACCAATAATCTGGCGTGGATTTTGGCGACCAGCCGCGACGACGCCCTCCGCAACGGCGCCGAGGCGGTGGCGCTCGCTGAACTGGTGTGCCGGGAAACCGGCCGCAACGATCCGCTGCTTCTGAACACCCTCGCCGCAGCCGAGGCGGAGACGGGTCAGTTCGACCGGGCCATCGCCACCACTGAAGCCGCCCTCGCACTGGCTGCCGGAAAGGCGGAACTCAGCGCCACGCTCACCGAAAACTTGCGAGCCTTCAAAGCCGGCCAACCGGTCCGCGAATGACCGAGTGCAGGAAGCCACGGCTCCGCTCCGCGCCCGCACCCGCCCGGACGCAGGAACCCGGAAGACGGGCGGACCGCGCGCCTCGAATCCCTGGCCGGGCGGGCGGCCAGTGGCGCAATTCCTCAGGGATTTGGCGCAAGGTTTCGGTGGCAGCCACCCTGAATTCTTCTAATTTTCCGCTCGCTCTTTCCCCCGCAGCACGTTGCCTCGTGGCGCGAATACTCAAAAAAATTCGAGCAGTCACGCCCCTCCGAACCCAGGACCCGACCGACCATGCCCCTTCATTTACACCGCGACCCAAGCCCCCTGCTCATGCTGGCGTTCGCTGTGCTGCTGAACCAGGCCCCTTTGGCGGACGCAGCAGCGAAAGAGGCCCCCGACCACTCCGCGCTCCCGCCCGCCGCTGCGGTGGCGGTCGATTTCGGACAGCACATCCAGCCGCTCTTCGCGGAACACTGCGTGTCCTGCCACGGCGACGAAAAGCAAAAGGGAGGACTGCGACTGGACAACAAAAAGCTGGCCCTGCAGGGTGGGGATGGAGGCAAGATCATCGTGCCGGGACAGGGCGCGGAAAGCCGGCTGGTTCATCTGGTCGCCGGGCTGGAGCCGGACGAAATCATGCCGCCGAAAGGCCAGCCGCTAAGCCCGGCCGACGTCGGCCTGCTGCGCGCCTGGATCGACCAGGGGGCTGACTGGCCCGACGATGGCAAGGCCGCCGTGGTGCGCAGCGATCACTGGTCGCTGCAGCCAATCAAGGAACCCCCAGAGACCGGCAAATCCTCGGCCGCGCTGGATGGATTCATCACCGCCCGGCTGGCCAAGGATGGGCTGGCCCTTTCGCCCGAGGCGGACCGGACCACACTGATCCGCCGGCTGAGCTTCGATCTAACCGGCCTGCCGCCGTCACCGGAGGAAATCGCGGCTTTTGTTCAGGATGCTTCACCCAGTGCGTATGCCGAACTTGTCGACCGCCTGCTCGCCTCGCCGCATTACGGCGAACGCTGGGGCCGCCACTGGCTGGATGCGGCCCGCTACACCGAGAGCCAGGGGTTCGAATACGACAAACTGCGGAACAACGCTTGGCACTACCGCGACTACGTCATCAAAAGCCTCAATGACGACAAGCCCTACGACCGCTTCATGCGGGAGCAGGTCGCCGGCGATGTGCTGGAACCCGTCACCAGCGACACCATTGTGGCCGCCAGCCTGCTCGTCTGCGGCCCGTGGGACGAGGCCGGCAACGCCCAGGCCAACGCCACCCAGCGGGCCATCACCCGCGAGGACGAAATGGAGGACCTGCTCGGCGTGGTCGGCCAGTCGTTCCTCGGCCTGACCATCAACTGCGCCCGCTGCCATGCGCACAAAAGCGATCCGATTCCCCACGAGGATTATTACCGGATGAAGGCCGTCTTCGACGGCGTGAAGCACGGCGAGCGCTCGATCGCCGGGGCAGAGGAACTCAGCGCGCACCAAACAAAACGCGAGGCCCTGGAAAAGGCGATCACCGCCGCGACCGGGCGGGTGTCGGCGATCGAGGCCGCCGGGGTGGAGCAGGCGGCGGCTGCGCTGCCCTCCGCGCCCCCGCCTCCCGGCCCCGCGCCGTTTCTGCGCTGGGATTTCGCCGTGACCGATGGTGCGGTGCCGCCCGGCGAGCTGCTCGGCGGCGCGGTGATCGCGAACGGACGCCTGCAGCTCCCCACGGAGGGGGCGTTTTTCCAATCCGCGCCCCTGCCGCGCGATATCCGCGAAAAGACCCTTGAGGCCTGGGTCTCACTGGCCACCCTGGACCAGGGCGGCGGCGCGGCCATCTCCATTCAGAATGCCGACGGCCGGATTTTCGATGCCATCGTCTTCGCCGAGCGGCAGGCGAAAAAGTGGATGGCCGGCAGCGATGGATTCGCCCGCACCGCGGACCTTGACGTGCCCGAGGAGGCGGACGCGGCGGGCACGCTGGTCCACATGGCCATCGTCTACCACGGAGACAACACCATCGCGCTCTTCCGCAATGGCGAACCGCTGGGCCGGCCGTACCAGCCGGCCACGCCGCTCCAACCGTTTGCCGCGGGAGACGCCCGCATTCTGCTCGGCCAGCGCCACCGCGGCGGCAGCCGGTCTTGGCTCACCGGGGACATCAAGCAAGCGTCCCTGTACGACCGCGCCCTGAGCGACGCCGAAATTGCCGCCTCTTTCCGCACCGGCGGGCGGTCCATGCCGCTGGGGGAAATCCTCGCCCAACTCACCCCGGCGCAGCGCGCGGCCCGCGAGCAGGCGCTGGCGGAACGGGAAACAGCCCGGGCCGAACTCGCGGCCCTGCCGCCGCCGAACGGTGCCGTCTCCTACGCCGGCACCCGCGTCCAGCCGCCCCCCACCCGCCGGCTCATCCGCGGCGAGGTCACCTCGCCCGATGAAGTCGTCACCCCCGGAGCCCTCGTCGCCATCACCGATCTGAATCCCGACTTCGACCTGCCCGCCGACGCCCCGGAGGCCGTGCGCCGCCAGAAATTCGCCGACTGGCTCGCCGATCCCCGCAATCCGCTGCCGGCCCGCGTCATGGCCAATCGCGTCTGGCACCACCACTTCGGCCAGGGCATCGTCGCCACCCCCAACGACTTCGGCGTCAGCGGCTCCCGGCCCACCCACCCCGAATTGCTCGACTGGCTGGCCTCGCGGTTCATCGAAGGCCGCTGGAGCGTGAAATCGCTGCACCGGCTCATCGTCCATTCGGCCACCTATCGGCAGACCGCCGATTTTAACGAAAGAGCCGCCGCCATTGATGCCGACAACACCCTGCTCTGGCGGCAGGCCCCGCGCCGCCTCGAGGCCGAGGCGGTCCGCGACGCCATGCTGGCCGTCAGCGGCCAGCTCAACCGCCAGCTCGGCGGTCCCGGCTTCCGTCCGTTCGACGCCATTCCCTTTCCAGCCAACGCCTACGCCATCGCCGACAAAACCGGCCCCGAATTCAACCGCCGCACGGTCTACCGGATGAACGTCAACAGCGGCAAGGACCCGCTGCTCGACGCCTTCGACTGCCCCGACCCGTCGGTGAAAACACCCCGCCGCGGCGTGACCACCACCCCTCTCCAGGCGCTCGGGCTGATGAACAGCTCGTTCGTCCAGCGCCAGGCAAAACACCTCGCCGAACGCGCCGCGCAGGCCGCCCCGGACGACGTCCCGGCCGCCATCGAGGCCGCGTGGCGACTGGCCCTCGGCCGTCCGCCCACCGCCAGCGAGGCCGCCCGCGCCGCGGACGCGGCCCGCGACCGCGGCCTGTCCAGCGTCTGCTGGGCCCTGCTCAACTCCACCGAATTCGTCTATGTCCGCTAGCCTCCATCCCGCTTCCCGCGCCGCCGAGCCCGCCGCACCGTTCTCCCGCCGTCATTTCCTGTGGCAATCCGGCGGCGGACTGGGCGCCATCGCCCTCGCCTGGCTGCTCAACCGCGACGCCGCCCGCGCCGCCGGACTGCCGGCCAGCGGCATCCGGCAGCCGCATTTTGCCCCCAAGGCCAAACGGGTCGTCCAGATTTTCTGCGCCGGCGGCGTCAGCCACCTCGAAAGCTTCGACTACAAGCCCGAGCTGGAGCGCCTGCACGGCAAGTCGCTGGAGGGCCGTGGCGAGAACCTCGGGTTCTTCGGCCAGCCCGGGCGGCTCATGAAAAGCGTCTACGACTTCCGCCAGCACGGCCGGTCGGGAGCGTGGGTCAGCAGCCTGCTCCCGCACCTCGCCGGCTGCGTCGACGACGTCTGCTTCATCAAGTCGATGGTGGCCAAAAGCAACAACCACACGCCCGCGACCTTCCAGATGAACAGCGGGTTCACCCTGAATGGATTCCCCTGCATGGGGGCGTGGCTCAGCTACGGCCTCGGCACCGAAAACGAAAATCTCCCGGCCTTTGTCGTGCTGCCCGACCCCCGCGGCCTGCCCGCCGGCGGCTCCATCAACTGGACGTCCGGTTTCCTGCCGGCCAACCACCAGGGAGTCGCCTTCCGCACCCAGTCCGCCGAGCCCATCGCCGACCTCCGCACGCCCACCGACATCTCTCCGCAGGCCCGCTCCGCCGACATGGACCTGCTGGCCGCCATGAACCGCGATTTCGCCAGCACCCATGCCGGCGATGGTGCCTTCGCCGCCCGGCTCCGGTCGTACGAACTCGCCGCCCGCATGCAGTCAAGCATCCCGGACGCCTCGAATCTCGACCACGAACCAGACCACATCAAATCGCTCTACGGCATCGACAATCCCTCGACCAAGGGATTCTCCCGCAACTGCCTGATGGCCCGGCGACTACTCGAGCGGGGCGTCCGCTTCGTGCAGATCCTCAACGGTGGAGCCTTCGGCAGCCCGCGCATCAACTGGGACGGCCACGAGGGCATCAAGGAAAACCACGACACCCAGGCCGCCACCATGGACCAGCCGGTGGCCGCACTCCTCCAGGACCTCAAACAACGCGGCATGCTGGAGGACACCCTCTTCATCTGGAACACGGAATTCGGCCGCAGCCCGGTCACCCAGGGCATCGGCTCGACCGGCCGCGACCATCATCCCGCCGTCTTCACCAGCTTCCTCGCCGGAGCCGGCGTGAAAAAGGGAACCACCTACGGCAGCTCCGACGACGTCGGCTACAACGTGGCCGAAAATGCCGTCACCATCCCCGATTTCCACGCCACCATCCTCCACCTCCTCGGCCTCGACCACCAACGCCTCACCTACTACCACAACGGCATCGACCGCCGCCTCACCGATGTCCATGGCGAACTCATCAACGGCGTTCTGGCCTGAGCGCGCACCGCACCCATCCGGCACCACATCCCCCAGCCCGGCTGACCGCTTTTTTATTCCCTGTTCCTGCTCCGCCCCATGCCCGACTCCGCCCCTCACCCCTTTTCTCTCGCGGGCCGCGTGGCCCTCGTCACCGGCAGCACCACCGGCCTTGGCAAGGCGATGGCCATCGCCCTGGGCCGGGCCGGAGCCAAAGTCGCGATCAACTACCAGCACAATACGGCCCGCGCCGAGCAGGCGTTTGCGGAATTCAAGGCCGCCGGCGGCAACGGCCTGCTGGTGCGCGGCGACGTGAGCAGCGAGACCGACGTGCCGCGGCTCGTCGCCGAAATCGCCGCCAGCCTCGGACCGGTGGACATCCTCGTCGTCAACGCCACCCCGGACCAGCCGCACAAGCCGATCGAGGACTACGACTGGGCGTTTTACCAGCAGATGCTCGACTTCTTCGTCAAAAGCCCGGTCCTCCTCAGCAAGGCGTGCCTGCCGCACATGAAGGAGCAGCGCTGGGGGCGCATCATCAACATCGGCTCCGAAGTGGTCGCCCGCGGGGTGCCCAATTTCACCGCCTACCTGGCGGCCAAGGCAGGCCAGAACGGCTTCAACCGCGGGCTGGCCACCGAGGTCGCCCGCTGGGGCGTCACCGTGAATATGATCTGCCCGGGCTGGATCCCGGTCGAGCGCCACGCTCACGATCCGCAGGAGGAAAAGGACGGCTACCGCGCCCTGATCCCGGCCGACCGCTGGGGCGTGCCCGAGGACCTCGCCGGAACCGTCGTTTTCCTCGCCTCGGAGGCGTCGTCGTTCGTCACCGGCCAGAACCTCCACGTCAACGGCGGCATGACCGTCCACTAGACTCGATGACCCGGCGGCGGCAACCGCCCGGGTCCACCACCGCGCCCCCAGCCGCGCCCCCAGCCGCGCACCCCCGCACCAAACCCCCATGAAAACCGTCATCCCCGCCCTGCTCGCCCTCGCGGCCGCCCTGGCCGCCGGCTGCAGCCCGAAACCCGAAAGCACCGGCCCGTCCGGCTCCGGCACCGCCCGCAAAAAAGTCGCCTTCGTCAGCAATGGCGTCGCCTCGTTCTGGACCATCGCCGCTGCCGGCGTCAAGGCGGCCGGCGAACAATTCGGAGTCGATGCCCAGACCCACATGCCGGTCGAAGGCATCAGCGACCAGAAACGCATCATCGAGGACCTGCTCACCCGCGGCATCGACGGCATCGCCGTCAGCCCGATTGATCCGGCCAACCAATCGGACATCCTCAACGCGGCGGCCCGGCGCACCAAACTGATCACCCACGACTCCGATGCGCCGGACAGCGAGCGGCTGGTCTACATCGGCATGGACAATTACCAGGCCGGCCGCCTGTGTGGCGAGCTGGTCCGCGAGGCCATGCCCGCTGGGGGAACGGTCATGCTCTTCATCGGACGCTTGGAGCAGGACAACGCGAAAAGCCGCCGCCAGGGGTGCATCGACGGCATGCTCGGCCGCCCGGCCGACCCGCAGCGCTTCGATCCGCCCGCGGACGTCATCGAGGAAGCCGGTTTCACCATCCTCGGCACCCTCACCGACAATTTCGACCGCACGAAAGCGAAAGCCAACGTGGAGGACACGCTCTCGAAATACCCCGACATCAAGGGACTAGTCGGCCTCTTCGTGTACAATCCACCACTGATCCTTGAGGTGCTCGGCCAGGCCGGAAAGCTCGGGCAGGTGACGGTCGTCGGGTTCGACGAGGACGAGGCCACCCTGGCCGGCATCCAGGCCGGGCACATCCACTCCACCGTGGTGCAGAATCCGTACATGTACGGGTTCAAATCGGTCGAGGTCCTCAGCGAACTGGCCCGGGGCAACACCTCGGTGATCCCCCCGGACAAAAAAATCAACATCCCCGCCCGGCAGATCCGCCGGACCGATGTCGAGGCCTTCTGGGCGGACCTGAAGCTGAAGGTGGGGACCAGTGGCTAGCGGGAGAGACACCATGGACAGCCCGCTCCTGGAAGCCCGGAACCTGACGAAATCCTTTCCTGGCGTGCGGGCGCTTCAGGGCGTGAGCCTGACCCTGCACCGCGGCGAGGTGCTCGCCGTGGCCGGCGAAAACGGCGCGGGCAAAAGCACCCTGATGAAAATCCTCGCCGGCGTGCAGCTTCCAGACACCGGGGAACTGCTCCTGGAGGGCCGGCCGGCCGGCCTCAAATCAGTGGCGGACGCGCTCGCCCGCGGCATCGCCCTCATCCACCAGGAACTCAACCTCGCCGGCAATCTCGACATCGCCGCCAACCTCTTCCTCGGCCGCGAACAACGCCGGATGGGCCTGATCGACATCGCCCGCCAACGCCGCGAGGCCAGGCCGCTGCTCGAAGCCGTCGGGCTGGACATGGATCCGTCCACCCCGGTCGGCCGGCTCGGCATCGGCCATCAGCAACTGGTCGAGATCGCCAAGGCGCTGGCCGTGAACGCCCGCATCCTCATCATGGACGAGCCGACCTCCAGCCTCTCCAGCGGCGAGTCACGCACCCTCTTCAAGGTCATCAACGCCCTGCGGTCCCGCGGGGTCAGCATCATCTACATTTCCCACCGCCTGGGGGAAATCAGCGCGCTGGCCGACCGCGTCACCGTCTTGCGGGACGGCCGGGTGGCCGGTCACCTGGCGCGGGACGAGGCCACCCACGGGGCCATGGTCCGGCTGATGGTGGGGCGGGAAATCACCCGCCTCCACGACCGCCAGCCCCGCCCCCCGGGGGCACCGGAGCTGGAGGCGCGGGGGCTGCGGACCGCGGCCCATCCCGCGCACCCGCTGGATTTCACGGTGCACGCCGGCCAGATCGTCGGGATCGCGGGACTGGTCGGCGCTGGCCGCACCGAGGTCCTGGAGACGCTTTTCGGGGTCACCCCCGCCGCCGGCGGCACGCTCCGGGTCGACGGCCGGGACGCGGTCCCGCGCTCGCCGCAGGAGGCCATCGCCGCCGGCCTCGCCCTGGTGCCGGAAGACCGGAAACGCCAGGGGCTCATCCTCGATCTGGCGGTGCGGGACAACCTAAACCTCGCCAGCCTCCGCCGCGACCAGCGCCGCGGCCTGGTCAACCACCGCAAGGCCGATGCCCTCAGCCGCAGCGCGATCGAGTCCCTCGGCATCCGCACCCCGGACTGCCGGCAGCCCGTGCGGTTCCTCTCGGGCGGCAATCAGCAAAAGGTTGTGCTCGGCAAATGGCTCGCGCTCCAGCCGCGGGTCCTGCTCCTCGACGAACCGACCCGCGGCATCGACATCGGCGCGAAGCAGGAAATCTACCGGCTCATCGGGGAGCTCGCCGCCCGCGGCATGGCCATCCTTTTCGCCTCCAGTGAAATGGAGGAAATCCTGGGCTTGTCCGACCGCGTGCTGGTCATGCACGAGGGCCGGCTGGCCGGCACCCTGGACCGCGACCGCCTGCAGGAGGAAACCATCATGCACCTGGCCACCGGCGGGCCGTCCGCCGACGTCTGAGCACCCCACATCATGCATCTTCGCAAAACCCTCGGCATCAGCATCCTGCTCGCGGTCCTGTGCGTGGTCACCGCGCTGCTCAGCGACAGCTTTCTCAGCGCCTACAATCTGGAGAACCTGATCCGCCGCACCTCCCTCTTCGGCATCATCAGCATCGGGGTCGCCTTCGTCATCATCACCGGCGGCATCGATCTCTCGGTGGGTTCAGTCATCTGCCTTGCCGGATGCGGCCTGCCGTGGCTGCTCACCACCCAGCACTGGCCGCTGCCCGCCGCCCTGCTGACGGTGCTGGCCGGCTCGGCCTGCCTCGGGCTTTTCCACGGGCTGCTCATCACCCGGCTCCGCCTCCAGCCGTTCATCGTGACCCTCTGCGGGCTGCTGCTCTATCGCGGCATCGCGCGCGGCTTCACCGGCGACCAGTCCGTCGGCTTCGGCGGCGACTTCAAGGGCCTGCGCTCGATGGCCACCGGCCAGATCGAGCTGCCGTTCATCCACGGCTTCTCCCTGCCCGCTCCCTGCGTCTTTTTGCTCGTGATCGCCGTGCTGGCCGCCGTCTTCCTGCACGGCACGATCCACGGCCGCTACCTGCTCGCCCTCGGCTACAGCGAGGAAGCCGCCCGCTACAGCGGGATCAACACCGGCCGCCTGACCGTGCTCGCCTATGTCATCAGCTCCACCCTGGCCGGGTTCGGCGGCGTACTCTTCGTGCTCGATGTCAATTCCGCGCAACCGGCTGACTTCGGCAGCTTCTACGAACTCTACGCCATCGCCGCGGCCGTGCTCGGCGGCTGCAGCCTGCGCGGGGGCGAGGGCACCATCCCCGGCGTCATCATCGGTGCCGCCCTCATGCAGGTCCTCCGCAATATGATCGCCCTCACCACCCGCCATCAAAACATGGAGTTCGCCATCATCGGCGCGGTCATCCTCATCGGCGTCAGCGCCGACGAACTCATGAAACGCTGGACCCTGCGCCGCCGCGCCGCGCGCGCCCTCGCCCTCGCCGCCCTGCCCTCCCCTCCCTGAGCCTCCCTCCCGCAAGACATCCCTACATTTCAAGGATCAGGGCTTCTCTCCGCGCCCGAAAACCCCCACACTCTTTTTTTTCATGTCCAATTTCACATCCCTGCTCATGACCCTTCCTCTTACCCTGACCGCCGACAGCCTGCCCGGTGCCGAGCCGCCCGTCCTGCGCACTTTCCTCTCGCAGCCGAGCTTCGTGCTGACCACGCCCCAGGTGGAACTCGCCGTCACCCAGCTCGGCGGCCACATGGCCCCGGTCACGTTTCTCCGGGACACCGCCCATCCGGTCCAGCCGTATCACTTCACGCCCTGGCAGGAGGAGACGCCGGAGGATCTGCCGGCACCCGTACTAGTCCCGCTGCGCGGCGATTTTTTCTGCCTGCCGTTCGGCGGCAATGGCGAACCGGTCGCGGGCGAGGCCCATCCGCCGCACGGCGAAATCGCCGGGGCCCCGTGGACCTTTGCCGGCACCCGCACCACCGGGGACGTGACCACCCTGACCCTGGTCTTCGACACCACGGTCCGCAAAGGACGCGTGACCAAAGAGCTCTCGCTCGTGGCCGGCCAGAATGCGGTCTACTCCAGGCACCTCATCGAAGGCATGGCCGGGCGCATGCCGCTCGGACACCACGCCACCCTGTCGCTGCCGGACGAGCCAGGCTCGGTGCGGATCGCCACCAGCCCGATCCGGTTCGGCATGACCTGCGCGGGCGTTTTCAGCGACCCGGCCAAGGGTGAATACCAAGCCCTGCAGCCCGGGCGCAAATGGACCGATCTGACCCGCGTGCCCAGCGCGTGGAAGGATGCGCCGGACTCCGACCTGACCCGGCTGCCGGTCAACCCGGGGTTTGCCGACCTCGTCCAGGTCGTCAACGAGCCCTGGGCGAAGACCGGCGGACCAGCCTGGGTCACCGCCACCGTCGCCAGCCGCGGGTATCTCTGGTTCGCCCTGAAAGACCCCGCCGTGCTCCGCAGCACCGTCTTCTGGCTGGAAAACCGCGGCCGTCACGGACGCCCCTGGAACGGCCGCAACAATTGCCTCGGCCTGGAGGACGTGACCGCCTGCTTCGCCGACGGCCTGGCCGCCTCAACCCGCGAAAACCCCCTCACCCAGGAAGGAGTGGAAACATCGGTCACACTGCACGCCCACACCCCCACCGCGGTCAATTACATCCAGGGCGTGGCACCGGTTCCCGCCGGCTTCGATGTGGTGAAATCAGTGGAGTTCGGGCCGGGCGAAGTGACGTTCATCTCCGCCGCCGGCCACCGGGTGACCGCCCCGGTGCGTCACGAATTCCTGAAAACCGGAGCCCTGTGAGCCCGCGCCATCCCGCCATTACCCAACCCCCGTCATGAAACGCCGACTGCTTCTCGTCCTCGCCTCCACCGCCGGAATCATGTCCGGCTGCCGCCCGGCCGCCGAGTCCGGCCCGTCCACTGCCACCCCCGCCGCCGCGCGCGGCCTGATCGGGGTCTCGCTGCTCACGCTCGACAACCCGTTTTTCAAGGTGATCGGCGACACCATCTCCGCCGAGGGCGCGAAGCACGGGTATCAGACTGTGGTCGTCAGCGGCGACAAAGACGTCGCCAAACAGAGCAACCAGATCAAGGATTTCATCGTCAAGAAGGTCAGCGCGATCGTGCTCAGCCCGTGCGATTCCAAGGCGATCATCCCGGTGATCCAGGAGGCCAATGCCGCGGGCATTCCGGTCTTCACCGTGGACATCCCCTGCCATGAGCCGGGGGTGAAGATCGTGACCCAGGTGGCGACCGACAACTACGGCGGCGGCAAGGAGGCGGCCCGGGCGATGATTGAGGCGCTTGGGGAGGCCGGCGGTAAGATCGCCGTGCTCCACCTCAAACAGGCCGAGTCCTGCCTGCTCCGGGTCAAGGGGTTCACAGAAGTCATCAACGAACACAATGCCGGAGGCAAGGCGCGCATCGACATCGTCACCGAACTGGAGAGCGGCGGTGCCAAGGACCTCGGCTACAAGGCGGCCGAGGACGCGGTCCAGGCGCACCCGGACCTGCGCGGTCTCTTCGCCATCAACGACCCCGCAGCCCTCGGGGCCCGCGCCGCCCTCGAAAAGGCGGGCAAGGCGGACCAGGTCGTCATCGTCGGCTTCGACGGTCAGCCGGAAGGCAAACAGGCGATCAAGGACGGCCGGATTTACGCCGACCCAATCCAGTTCCCCGACAAAATGGGCGTGCAGATCGTCGACGCCATCGTCCGCCATTCGAGGGGCGAATCCCTGCCCCCGCAAATACTCATCCCCACCAGCCTCTACCGCAAGGCGGACGCGGACAAGGATCCGGAACTCAACTGACCGGCCGTCATGCCCGACCCGCCGCCGCCGCTCCTCGAGATGAGCGGCATCGTGAAGTCGTTTCCGGGAGTGCGGGCGCTTCGGGGCGTCAATCTCCGCCTCGCCGCCGGCGAGGTGCTCGCGCTGCTCGGCGAAAATGGTGCCGGCAAAAGCACGCTTATAAAGGTGCTCGGCGGCGCGCAGTCGGCCGATGAGGGTGCCATCTCCCTCAACGGGCGGCCCGTCACCCTCCGCTCGCCGCAGGAGGCGCGCCGCGCCGGCATCGCCGTCATCTACCAGGAATTCAACCTGGTCCCCGGACTGACCGCGGTGGAAAACATCTTTCTCGGACGGGAATCGACCCGCGCCGGCTTCCTCGCGCGGACCGACGAACGCCGGCGGATCGACGCCTTATTTCAGCGTCTCGGTGCCGACTTCGACCCGGCGGTCCCGTGCCGCGCGCTGACCACCGCCCAGCAACAGCTGGTCGAAATCGCCAAGGCCCTCGCGTTCGAGGCGCGCCTGCTCGTCATGGACGAACCGACCGCGGCGCTCACCGCTCATGAGGTCGACCGGCTTTTCACCCTCATCCGTGACCTGAAACGCCGGGGCCTCGGCATCATCTACATCAGCCACCGCCTCGAGGAAATCACCACCCTCGCGGACCGGGTCACCATCCTCCGCGATGGCCGGAACGTCGGCGAGCGGCCGATCGCGGACATCACGCGCCGGGAAATGATCGAGATGATGGTCGGCCGGGAGCTGCAGGATGAATTCCCGCCCCGCACCCCCGCGCTCGGCGAGGTCCGGCTGGAGGTGCGCGGACTGCGCCGCGGCCGCGCGGTCCGCGACGTCAGCTTCGACGTCCGCCGCGGGGAGATTGTCGGGATCGCCGGTCTCGTCGGAGCCGGCCGCACCGAAACCGTCCGGCTCCTCTTCGGCGCCGACGCCCGCGAGGCCGGGGACATCCGGCTCGATGGACGGCCGCTCGACCTTCGCTCGCCGCAGGACGCGATCAACGCCGGCATCGGCCTGCTCACCGAGGACCGGAAACACCAGGGCCTGGTGCTCGCCCATTCCGTCCGCGACAATTTCGCCCTGCCCAATCTCGATCGACTCTCGCGCCACGGCTTCGTCCGCCAGCCGCAGGAACGCGAGGAATTTGCCCGCTACGTCGACCGGCTCGGGATCCGCATCCCCCATCAGGAACAGCACGCCGGAAATCTTTCCGGCGGCAACCAGCAGAAGGTCGTGCTCGCCAAATGGCTGGCCCGTAATTGCGAGGTCCTCCTCTTCGACGAACCCACCCGCGGCATCGACGCCGGGGCGAAATACGAGATTTACCAGTTGCTCAACGACCTCGCTGCCCACGGCAAGGCGATCATCATGATCAGCTCCGAACTGCCCGAATTGATCGGCATGGCCGACCGCATTCTCGTCATGCACGACGGCCGCCTCACCGGCGAGATCACCGACGCCCGGCATGCGACCCAGGAAGCCATCATGCACCTCGCCATCGCCTGAATTCACCATGCCCCTGCTGAACACACTCCTTCGCGACTACGGCATGGTCTTCGTGCTTCTGCTGCTCTGCGCCTTCTTCAGCGTCGTCACCATCAGCGACCAGTCGCCCCGGGGCGAGGCCGCCGCCGCCCAGGTCGCGGCGGACATCAAAAAATCCCACGGCCCGGCACCGCAGGTCCTCCTCGCCGTCGGCGACCAGCCGGATGACGCCGCCTTTGCCTCCAGCCTCGAGCGCATCCTCTCCGCCCAGGGTGCCCGCGTCGCCGCCGTGGCCCGGGGCGAACCGAAGGACGCGCGCCAGGCAATGGAAACCCTCGCCGCCGCCGGCACCCGCCTCGACGTCATCGCCTGCACTCCCGCCGCCCGCTCCTGGCTCGTCTTCGCCCAAGTAGACAGGGACTTTCCCGCCCTCGGCACGCCCCACCTGCTCGCCCCGCGCAGCTATCGCTGGCCCAATTTCCTCAAGTCCGAAAACCTGCTCAACATCACCAACCAGATCGCCGTCATCGCCATCATCGCCATCGGCATGACCATGGTCATCATCACCGGTGGCATCGACCTCTCGGTCGGCAGCCTGCTGGCCCTGTCCGCCGTGCTCACCGCGCGCTTCATCCGCGACCACGCGGGCGGCGTGGACGCCAGCGCCGGCGGCATGGTCCTGTGCGCGCTGGCCGCCATCGCCGCCTGCAGCGCCGTCGGCGCATTCTCCGGCCTCATGATCACGCGGTTCCGGATCCCACCGTTCATCGTCACCCTCGCCATGATGCTCGTCGGCAGCGGCCTCGCCTACACCCTGGCCGGCGGCCAGTCGATCTACCAACTGCCCGAGTCGTTCATCTGGCTCGGCCGCGGCGCGGACCTCGCCGGGCTCCCCAATGCCGTCGTGCTCATGCTCGCGCTCTACGCCGCCGCCCACATCCTGATGTCGCGCATGAAACTCGGCCGCCACCTCTACGCCGTCGGCGGCAACCGCGAGGCCGCCCGCCTCTCCGGCGTCGCCGTCCCCCGCGTGCTCATGACCGCCTACATCGTCAGCGCCGCCCTCGCCGGCCTCGGCGGCGTGATCATGGCGTCCCAGCTCAAAAGCGGCTCCGCCACCTACGGCAACATGTACGAATTGTACGTCATCGCCGCGGTCGTCGTCGGCGGTGCCAGCCTGAGCGGCGGCGCCGGCAAGATGCCCGGCACCCTGATCGGTGCCTTCACCATCGCCGTCATCCAAAACGGCATGAACCTCACCAACGTCGAAAGCTACACTCAAAAAGTCGTCCTCGGACTGGTCATCCTCGGAGCCGTGCTGCTCGACACCCTGCGGCACCGGCACGCCGGAACGAGCACCCCATGAACTAAAATCTCCACCCCCATGCCCATGACCGGCGCGGCGCAGCCGACCCGGGCTGGATCGAAGCCAACCCGCTCGCAGCCGACGGCGTGATTGTCCGCGGGCACGGCGTCGCCTCCGGCACCGGAAACGCGCTGAGCTGCCGCGACCATCGCAATCTTCGGACTCCGAAACAAATCGCTCGTCTCCTCATGCGGGATTCCGCATAGAGTTCCTCAAACTCAGGCGCGACGCACGGTTTTTCAAAGCCAACTCCCAGATCCCAGATAAGCGATCCACACGCTAGTACTGCTATTCTCATACGCATTCAACGTTCGCGATCCATCTAGCTTGCATTACCACTCGCCTCGTTCGAGCCGCGCTTTCAGATTCTTCCAGTCCGGCAGGAGCTGCCTGAGCAGGCCATAGAATTCCGGCCCGTGGTCCGGGTGCTTCAGGTGGCAGATTTCGTGCGTAATCACGTAATCGACACACGCCGATGAGGCGTGGATGAGCGCTGGATTGAGGCAAATTGTGCCATCGGGGAGAGCACTTCCCCAGCGCTTCGCCATCGTCCTCAAGCGCAGCCGGGGTTCGGGAAGGTGTCGTTGCCGACACCAGTCCGACCACTTGGCCAAGCGCTTGCTGAACTGGTCATGCGCCAGGCGGCGAAACCATCCATCCAGGGCCTTTTTGATCGACTCCTCAGACCGCTCGCGCACTTGGACATGCAGGTACCCGCCTCGAAGCACCACGCGGGCTTCCTCTCCAACGCTGACCTTGAGCCGATACTGCCGCCCCAAGTAGCGGTGGGTCGCGCCTGACACGTATCGCGGTGCCGGCCGCACCGCGTTCATTTTCGCAAACGCCTGGCGCTGCGCTTCAATCCAGGAGCGGCGTTTCTCGACCTTTTTCAGGATGTCCGGCAACGTCGCCTCTCCGGGGGCCACCAATTCCAGCCTGCCATCCGGGTGCACACTGATCGCCAGTGTCTTGCGGTTCGACCGGCGGAGTTGAGCCGGCCCGGCAGGTGTATCAATACTCCCTGCTTCAGACATCGTTCGTCCGGTGGATGGCAATGCGAATGGCCGTTTCCATCACGGCGTCGATCTGAGCGAACGTGAATGGGAGGCCCTTTGTTTTTCCGAATTCGATGAGGAAGTCCTCCAGGTCGTTCCGCATGCGATTTTGCGCGTCCACATTCTCCCTCCAGCGCACCACGGCGTGCCGCCGGATAATTTCATCCATCCGCGTGGCCGCTTCCGCCAATAGCTCATCGGAAAGCCCTGTCAACTCCCCGGGAGCGTCACTCTCCCATGGACCGTCCTCGCGCACGACTGAGCTGTCTGGGGCCGCACGCTGGGGCGCCATCTCCTGTTTGAGCGCTCCAAAGAAGGCCCGGGAAAGATCGCTCTGCTTGAGCGATTCCGGCACCTCTTTGACATTGCCGCCGCGCACCTCCTCCAGAATTTCCTGAGTCTTGGTCAGGTACTCCGCATCGCTCAGGCGCTGCGCCCTGTAGTCCTCGATGACCTTTTGCAGAAGAGCGGAGAGCTTCCGGAAGAAAAACGGATCCTCCTCCATTTTCTCTGTAATCGTCTTTTTGATCCGGTTGGCGATGGTGTCCGCCTTGGCTCGCGGCGACTTTGCCTTTCCAAGTTCCTCTTCGAAAGCCTCCCGGTCGAAAATGTTCACCGGCTCCACCACCTGAATGACCTCCGCCGCTTGGACGTAGGTATTGAGCATTTTCTGAATCTGCTTCTCGTAGTCGCGGTAATCGACGCCTTCGGCGTAGCGCAGTTTCACACTGGCGCGGACTTTTTGGAAGAAGGCCGCATCCTCCTTGTAGCGCTGGGCCTGCTCGGGTGAGGTGGCGTTGACCCACTGAATGCTGGAGGCGGCCAGTTTGAGCAGCCGGCTAAAGCGCCAGAGGCGGGTGTAAAAATCTTCGCGCACCTCCTTCGGCTCCAGCACCAGCTCGAAAGCCTCCTCGTCCTTCTTGTTCTTCACCTCTTTGAACAAGTCCCACAGAGCGTCATGTGCCGAGGGCAACTTCTTCACTTCCTCGCCGATGTTCGTCAGCGTGCCTTCCAGATCCTCGGCATCGAATTTCCCCTCCAGGCTGCTGTACAGCTCCAGCGCCTCATGCAACTCGGCGACCACGCCGTAATAATCGACAATGAAGCCGTGGTCTTTTCCTGGATGCAGTCGGTTCACCCGGGCGATGGCTTGGAGGAGCGAATGCCCCTTCAGGCTGCGCGCGATGTACAGCACGACGTTGCGCGGCGCGTCAAAACCGGTGAGCAGCTTGTCCACCACGATGAGGATTTCCGGCTCCTCGGACTTCTTGAACGCGTCGATGAGGCGCCGGTTGTATTCCTTCTCGGTGCCATATTTGGCCATCATCGACTTCCAGAATAGCTCCACGCTCTCATCCCTCTCCGCCTGGACGTGGTCCTCCGGGTTTTCGATTTCCGTCGGCCCTGAAATAATCACTTCCGTGCTCACCTTGCCGAACTGGTCAAAGAACGACTTCAGCAGCAGCGCTTCCTTTTTTCCAGGCGCGGTCAACTGCCCCTTGAAGCCGGTGTCTTTCCAGTTCTTCACGAAGTGTTGGCTCACATCCCAGGCGATGACGTACAGCCGGCTGTTCAGGCGATTGAGTTCCTCACGAGCCGCGAATTTCCGCTTCAAGTCGGCCTTTTGCTCGCCAGTCAATCCCTCGCACAGCGCCTCGAACATCATGTCCACCGGCTTCTGGTTCACGTCCTGCAGGATGTGTCTCCCTTCATAAAGCAGAGGAACCACCGCCTGATCCTCCACCGCGTCCCGGATGGTGTAGGCAGGTTCAATGAACCCGCCAAAGCGCTCGGCCGTGCTCTTCTCCGCCTTCATCAGCGGCGTGCCCGTGAATCCGATGTAGCAGGCGTTGGGCAGCGCCTTCACCATCTTGATGTTCGCTTCGCCGTATTGACTGCGGTGGCTTTCATCCACCAGCACGAAAATGTCGTCCTTCAATTGGCTGAGCTCCTTGGCCGCCTTGGCTGCCGTCTCAAACTTGAAGAGCACCGTGGTAATCACCCCCACTCGACTGTCCTTGATCAACTCCACCAAGTGCGCGCCCGTTCGGGCTTGCTGCGGCTCCTTGCCGCACTGGTGGAACGTCTTGGTGATTTGCTCGTCCAGATCGATGCGGTCGGTGACAATGACGATGCGAGGATTCTCAATCTGCTCGTCCAGGGCCAGCGCCTTTCCCAGCAGCACCATCGCCAGGGATTTGCCGCTCCCTTGCGTCTGCCATATGACTCCCCCCTTGCGGCGGCCCAGCACGTCCCGCTGGCGCACTCGCTCCAGCGTGGCCTTGATGGCAAAGTACTGCTGGTAACGGGCCACCTTCTTCACCGCCCCCCCTTCATCATACAGAATGAACTGCCGCGCCAGCTCGATGAGCCGCTCCGGGCGGCAGAGCGACCACAACAAGTGGTCCTGCGGCGTGGGGGCTCGCTCCTGGAGCATTTGCTCTTCGAAGGCCTCCTTCGACATGGCAAACGCCCCTCTGAAGAGCTTCGCATGTTCCTCCGGACGTACTGGGCTGTTCACCACCGCGCGGACTTGGCCCGTCACGTCGTGCATCTCTCTCCATTTGGCCCAGAATTTCAACGGGGTGCCCGTGGTGGCGTAGCTGCCGTCATTCTTGTTCAGGGCCAGCACGAGCTGGCTGTGCGTGAAGAGCTGTGGAATTCCATCCTCCTGCCAGTTTCGAAGGTGCTGGTTCATCCCCTGTTCCAACGACCCTTTCTCCTCGGGCCGCTTGCATTCGATGACGACAAACGGGATGCCGTTGACGAAACACACGACGTCCGGTCGCCGCGTCTCTTTGCTGCCCGTGCGCTCCACCTCGTATTCTGCCGTGACGTGGAAGCTGTTGTTGCGCGGATTTTGCCAGTCGATGTAGCGCAAGGTAAAGCCCTTCGTTTCACCGTCGATCGTCTGGTCCAGGCTCTTCCCCAAGACCAACAGGTCGTACACCTTCTCGCTGGTGCGCACCAAGCCTTCAAATGGAATGTCCCGAATCGCCTCCACGGCCTTCGCAATGTTCTCCTCCGAAAAGGCCGCTTCCCTGCCCTTGAATCCGATTCGATTCAGGCGCCGGAGTTGCCCCGCCAGAACGCCCTCCAACACCACCCGCCCAAAGCGGCCTTTCCGCTCCACAGCGCACTCCTCGGGGCTCAGGTAGGAAAACCCAAGCTGTTGGAGTGTCCGCAGTGCGGGTAGCTGGCTGATTTGGGATTCTTGGAATGGTGCGCTCATTAGGTGCTTGCGTTTGAGGGCGAGCTCGGGGACAATTATGAAGGTCTGCCGCCGCTGAAAGTCGTCTCCATGGCGTCGCGGGGTATCCCGCTCAGGTTGTCTGTGGGCCTCATTTATTGGCGGGGGTCAACGGGTTGGAGTTGGTAATGCTGTTGATTCATCGCCCGTTCCAATCAAAATCATCCTCTCCAGATGCCCACACGCCCGACCCATCGTCTGCCTTGCAGAGTCGACTTCGGCTGCCATGACACCCGCCGGAATTTGCCTGCCGTGTCGTCTTCGAAGCGGGGAGAGGTCGATTTTCTCGCCAAATTCGAGCGTGTCTATCTGGAGGAGGCCATCGGGGGCCGCGCCACGCAGCAGCAGCACGCCTCGGGCCGTGAGTTTGCCCTGGATGGCTTTGGTCGTGCCGATTTGGTTTTCATGGCGTGGAAGCCTTCCAACAATTCGGAAGATTTCTCGGCCCTTGCCTTGGAGCACTTGGATTTGACGGCGATTGAGGCCAAAATCAAAGACTGGCGCAAGGGCTTGATGCAGGCTTCCCGGTATCGGTTTTTTGCCAACCAGGCACTTCTTGTGCTGCCGCACGCTTCGGCGCGGATTGCAGCCCGCTTTTTGCCAACGTTTCAGGCGCTTCAGGTGGGCCTGTGGGAGTTTGATCCAGCTGCTTTGGTGATCACCAAGCATTTCACTCCCGCCAAAACGAGGCCGCTGAACACCAAAGCCAGAGAAAAGGCGGTTCATCTCATTCAGCTGAGTCTCCCCCGGAAAGCTCAGCGAGTCGGACAAAGGAGTTGAGTTCCTCCTTGATGGCCGGGAGATGCTGGGAATTCGACTTTTCGCGCAATGTCAATCCTCTGTCATTGATGGCTGCATACACGGCCTGCGCTTCATTCAGAGCGGCGTGGCACGCATGGATGGCTGCGACAGGATCACCCGGGATAGCCAGAAGTTGATTCAACGTACGAAGTGCCTCCCAGTTTTGCAGTGCCTGATGACCCAAGTTCGGCTCCGCATCCTCGTCCAATCCCTTGAAGAAGGCGTCACAGGGAAGGTCGTTCCAGACCTCTGGAAACACTCCCCCGACCGCCTCCAACTCGCTCCACTTGATGCTCTTGAGGAGTTTGGCACTCGTGTAGCGCGCGGAGGCCCGTCCTTTGCGACCGTCGAGCGGCTCAAAACGATCTAGCGAAAACGATTTCAAGGTTCCATGCCAGCCTGCTGCGCCTGCATCCCCGCCCGCAGCCCCCAGGTAGGGGCTCAGGAGATCCGAGTAGCCGTTGACGACCTCGAATCCGTTAATTTTAAACACCCGATTAAACAACATCCACCGTGCCAGCATGTCCGGCTCCGTAAGAGTGTGGGGCACCGTGCTCTCCTCATTCTCCAACAGGAGATAAAAACCATCAGGGGGATTATCCAGTAGGGTGATGTCATCCAAGAATGCCAGCAGTTCACTCCGGTCCGAGAGGGCTTGGGATGACACGGCCAGCGTGGCCAACACAGGTTTTCCTGGAGCCACCACATCCCGGCGTTCGGCGCTCAGGCGAATGAAGGTCTTGGCGATCGCCGCCTCCATCGAGTCTAGAGAGCGCCGGATGACGATGTTCGGTGCGATCAGTGCATGCACCGGCATTTGTGCTTGATACCCCAGGCACCGTTCGAGTTCCCTCGCGGCATCGCTCTCCTTCTCAAGGTCACGACGCCGTAGTGGGCGGAAGTAACCGTTGCCGTTGATGTAACCGTGCGAATCCTTTCCCCATAGTGCACCTAGCCGAGCACGATCTTTGGTGGCAATGAAGCAGGCATAGAACTGAGGATCGAACAGCAACCTTGCCTCTCCATGCTCCTGCGAATGGTTCCTCATGAAATCCCTCTGGTAGGAGGCTGATTCATCCTTCGCCCCCATGATCACGCCATCGATCAGCCCCCTCTGCAATCCGTCCGTGATCTTGGTGCCGGGACCGTTGCCGTATTGTGCGTAGAGTTTCATGGTTCAGGACTGGAGTTGGCGGAGGATGAGCTTCAGGTTGCCGGGGCGGAGAGCGCGGCGCTTGCTCTGCGTCGAGTCCACCAACTGGCAAAAGGCGGGTGAAAAACCCGGGCATTCCTCGCGCAGCTTCCGGGGTTCCATGGTCAGAATCCGCGTGATGGTCTTCCGCGCGTCCTCGCCGGTCTTCGGTAGCAGAGGATGGATGCCGCCGGTGGCATACTCGAACACCGTCATTCCGATGGTGTATAGGTCCGTGCGGAAATCGAGCGTCTCCCGAAAGTTGGGATCAGCCATCTCCGGTGCTTTGTAACGCCGAGTCATGGGCGGAGACTGGTCCGTGCGCACCGTCAGACCCGGCTCGTTTACATTGAAGGCAATCCCGAAGTCCAGTAGAACAAAGGGACACTCCGCCTGGCCTGTTCGAAACACATTCAGCGGCTTGATGTCGCGGTGCACCATGCCGTGGCTTTCCCAGATGGACTGCACTGCCTCGATTAGACAGCGCATGAGCAGGCGGCACTCCGACTCATCAGGACGGTGGCCGGACTCGATCACTTTCTGCAGATCAGCGCCAGGCAGAAGCTCTTCTGTGTAAACCACACACTGAACACCTTCGATCTCCCGCAGCTCCGGGCTCATGCTTCCCACTTTGACCACATAGGGGCAGGTGCATTCCTTGAGTAGCGTAACCTCTCTCATGGCCCGGCCGAGCTCCTGGGAGTGAATGGCCATGCTTTCTTGTGAAGTTCCCAACGCCGGTAGTTGAATGATCTTGAGAACCTCCTCTTTCCCGTCTTCAAGCCGGACCTTCAGCACGAGCTTGTAGCCGCCCTGGGCCAGGAAATGAAAGCCGCTGAGAGTGGGGAATGCGTTCTTGTAGACTTGAGGGCTGGTGGTGGCGTCAGGCATGGCAAAAGTGGGTTCAGGCTGTCACTCGCAGCTTCCCCGTCAGCAACAGCTGCATCAGACCGCGCTTTTGCTGGTCGAGGGCGATGCGTTGATCGCGGAGGAGGGTGAGTTGCTGCTCGGCGGTGTCGAGGATGGCGGCGATGGCGCGTTGCTCTGCCAGTTCTGGTGCTTTTATACGGAGTTTTAAAAACTCTGGCGGATTTACCCGGCGTGCGATTCGACCACCGGCGGCTGCACCGACTTGCTTTTCATAAAACTCAGGACGCACAAGGTAGGCCAATAACCAGCGAACGTCTGCATTCGGCTTCACGTCGAACGAGGGTAGATCGAGGGTGCTTTCGTAGCCATTTAGTTCGGGCGGAATGATGCCGAACGCACCGTTCAGGAAATCAAGTTTACTGTAGATCAGTTGGCCGGATCGACGGACGAAGTATTTCGTGTTCGCTGAGCCAGCCATCCGATCTTGCTTTGCCAACACACCACGGCCGTAGAGTTTAACCGTAATTTTTCTAGCAGTTACGCCATCAGAACCCTCAGTCCGCGACTCCGTTAGGAATTGCCCGAATTTTGAAGATTCCCATGGTTTGCTGAACCCCGGCAGGCGGCGGCGGCCGGTGAGGAGCTGCTGCATGAGGGCCTTCTTGCGGCGCTCCTGGGCGTCGATGAGGGCGTCGAGCTGGGTCAAGGCCTCGTCCCACGTCGTCAAGATGTCGGCGATCTTGCGTTGTTCTGGGAGGGGTGGAATTGGAGCTGTAACTTCTGCGAATCGTGACACTCCAAGATGCGCTATTGAAGTTGTCTTCTTGGCAATACGCTGGAACACGCCTAGCCCATAGAGATACTGACAGACATAAAAAACGAAGTCTGGTTCGTGACCATCGGGTCGTAAGCGAACTAAAGTATTTTGGAAACAGCAACGGGGAATGCCGCCCCTGTAGATGGCCGGACGCCCCACTAATTCTAAGCTCTGTCCTTCACTCAACAGGATGTCCCCTTGACGTAACTCATAGATGGCAGCCTCTTTGCTAGTGAATGCCATTTCTTTGACGTCCCTGTAGTCTATCCAACCGTCTTGGACATTCGCTACCCTGAGATACGGGCGGAGCTCACCTGCTACGTGGTGAGGTGAGCGCTGCCGCCCCGCCTGAACACTCCCAAGACTATTCATGGCAGCTAGATCCCATCCCTTCGGCAGCTTCATACCCCCAGCTCCTCCAGGTAAGCCAGCATCTTCGACCGCACGGTGGCGAGTTCGGATTTGAGGCGGGTGATGTCGGGGCTCATGTCGATGGAGGTGCTCATTTTTTGATGCCGCTGAGTCTTTTGATCTCTGCGAATGCGGCAGATAATATTTGAGCGGTTAAGCGTTCGGCTTCCTCTGCCATGATCACTTCGTGATAAGACTTGGTGGCTAGAACTACGCCGCAATGAACCAATATGTAATGCTCCTTCGGGCTATGGATTTCGATGGTGCTCTCAAAGTTGAAGGGGGCAACGGACTCTCCCAGATAACTGAAGAACATGAATGAAATTAGAATGCTGTCGCCCCGTCTAGGCCGGTGAAGTTCGTTGAAGGGAATTCTGGATGAGATGGTGTTATTATTGGTTCTGATTTCCAATTTCTGGAAAAGTGGCGCGAGCCGCTGAAGCTTGGTTTCTGCTTTTTCAAGGAAGGGCTTGATAGAGATTTCGAAAAGCTGCCACCAATCTTCTCTGGTAATTGGCGTGATTCCTTGAGACCGTGCTTTTTGGTCACGCACAAAAATCTGAACCTCCTTCTCCACATCGCTCGGCTCCTCAATGGACTCTCCCTTCGCCGCCTTGAGGCCAAGATTCAGTGACCATTCGGTGAGTTGGTAGAAGTAGGCGATGAGTGCCGAGAGTTCGCCGGCATCGGCGAGCTGCAGGGCGGTGAGGTAGTTCGCCTTGTCCTCGGTGCGGACGATGAGTGGCAGGTAGCCGCAGCGCAAAAGCCAATAGTTTACCAGCAGGCGGGCCACGCGGCCATTGCCATCATCAAAGGGGTGAATGAGGACGAAATCGTGATGCAGCTTCGCTGCGAAGGCGACGGGATGCAGAGTGGGTGACTCCAGTTGCTGCCGCAGCCAGGCGGCGAGTGCCTGCATCTTCGGCGGCGTGTCCTCGACGGAGGCGAAGAAGAAGATGTCTCCATTCGGCAGGCGGACGTTGTTCGGCGTGGTTTTGTATTGGCCGGGGATGATTTCCTTCCGCGTGGGCTCGCCGTCGGCGGTCTCGGCGGCTTTCCAGAACGGTTCCTTGAGTATGATCTTGTTCAGGTCCCGGATGTCGCCCTCGGTGAGCAGGTGGGTTTGGTCATCGGCCAGGGCACGGACATGCTTGATGCCGACATCGTGCGCCTTCATTTCCAGGTACTCGCGGTGGCTGTGATTCCCGGTGGTGCGGTCGTGCAGGAGGAGCAGCTCCGTCTCGCCATAGGTGAGGGTGTTTCCCTCAATGTGGTTGGAATGGTAGTTCCACTCGAGGCGGAGTTTTTTCCAAAGGCGCGCCTCGTTTTCCGCAGTGAGCGGTTGCAGGGCCTGCCATTCATCCCGCTGGGCATTGAGAGTGTCGAATGTCGTGCTCATGGTGATGGGAATGCAGGGTTAAACGCCCAGCTCTTGCAGGTAAGCCTGCATCTTTCCCCGCACGACAGCGAGTTCAGATTCGAGGCGGGTGATTTCGGCTTTCACGGCATCGAGGTCGATCTCGGCTTCTTCCTCGAAGGTGTCGACGTAGCGAGGGATGTTCAGATTGAAATCGTTGTCGGCGAGCTCCTGCGGGGTGGCGCGGTAGGCGTATTTTTCTACCGTTTGGAAGGCGCGGTAGGTGTCGACGATTTTTTGCACGTGCTCGTCCGTCAGCACGTTCTGATTCTTGGCTTCTTTGTATTCGCGGGAGGCGTCGATGAAGAGCACATCGCCGTGGTTTTTGCCTTTGTTGAAGAGCAGGATAGCGGCGGGGATGCCGGTGCCGAAGAAGAGGTTGGCGGGCAGGCCGATGACCGCTTCCAGCAAGTTCTCCTCGATCATTTTTTGGCGGATTTTGCCTTCGGCCGCGCCGCGAAAGAGCACGCCATGGGGAACCACGACGCCCACGCGGCTCGTGCCCTCGCGGGCGGTTTCGATCATGTGGGAAATGAAGGCCCAGTCGCCCTTGGATTTCGGTGGCAGGCCACGGTGGTATCGGCGGAACGGGTCTTTCTCCGCGTCCTCCTGCCCCCATTTGTCCAGGGAGAAGGGCGGATTGCCTACCACGATGTCGAACTTCATGAGGTGGTCGCCCTCGATGAGGCGGGGATTGCGCAGGGTGTCGCCCCACTCGATGCGGAAATTGTCCATGCCGTGGAGGAACATGTTCATGCGGCAGAGGGCGTGCGTGGTGCCGTTCATTTCCTGGCCGAAGAGGGCGAAGTCGCGTTCATCGGCCTGACGACCCACTTTGATGAGCAGGGAGCCCGAGCCGCAGGTGTGGTCACAGATGGTGTCCCCTTTTTTCGGGGCCAGAAGCCGGGCGAGCACGCTCGACACCTGCCCCGGGGTGTAGAATTCCCCCGCCTTTTTACCGGCATCGGAGGCGAAGCGCTCCAGCAGGTACTCGTACACGTTCCCGATCACGTCCTCCTCCCCCACAACGGAGGGCCGTAAATCGAGACGCGGGTTGGCAAAGTCCTGGAGCAGGAGCTTGAGGCGGGCGTTGCGGTCCCTCGTTTGACCGAGTTTTGACTCGGAATTGAAGTCCACCTCGCGGAAAACGCCTTCCAGTTTGGCCTTGTTCGCCTCCTCGATGCCGGCCAGCGCCACGTTCATGCGCTCGCCGATGTCGGGCTCGTTCCGCTGCCCGTAGAGCGTGTAGAAATCGCATCCCCCAGGGAGCTGGAACCGCTCCCGGGCGAGGCGGCGGGCGACTCGGGCCTCGTCGCCCTTGTATTCTTTGAGGTACGCGTCCCGGTGGTCGCGCCACACGTCGGACATATATTTCCAGAAGAGCATCACGAGGATGTAGTTCCGGTAGTTCTCGGCATCGACGACGCCCCGAAAGGTGTCGCAGGCACGCCACGCGACGTCGTTGATTTCAGACTGGTTGCTCTTGGACATGAGGTGAGGTGTGGGATTGGCTAGGCCTGAGCGGCCGCCAGGAGCAGCCGCCTTTCAAGGAACAGCGAACGGAACACCTTCAGCTGGGCCGTAAGACTGCGCTCCCGATTGGCGAGTGCCTCAACTTCAGCGATGAGCCGTTGCTTCGGAAGGGGTGGGACGGGAATGGGCAAGTCTTCGACATCTCTGCGCTGCAGGGTCTGCACGAGGGTCCCCTTCCTCAGCGTATGGAAATGCTGCGCGGCCTCCTCGCTCCTCAGGAACCAGGCGACATACTCCGAGAGCAGCCGCGCCGGGTCCGGGCGCACAATGAAGAACTGCGCGCCCACCAGGACGTTGGTGGCCGGAAGGCGAAATACATGAGCAGTGGTGCGCGTGCCTCGATTGGGCAGCAGCACATCACCTGGCTTCAAGAACAGCTCGGCGTTGATGTCGCAGTCCGGCTCGAACTGGTGAAGCTCTGGATTCACCAACTCCCCGTATTCGGAAAGATCGCTGATCCGGATCATCCGACAGGCCCCCTGTGGGTCAAGACGCGTCGCGTCCCTCCCCCGCAGGGTCACCCCCATGCGAACATCCGCAATATGGCCAAGGAGAATCATTGATTAATCCATCGAACATACATGATAATCGTGCGTTTGCAAGGCGTTTTTGTAAGTATTTTTCGCATACATGCCAATCGTGCATCGACTTTGCCGGATGTTCCTACGGAAAATCTTTGACGTGCCAGACGCCTCAATCGAGACGTTCAGTTTGCCTTAGGCTTTGATGGCGTGCTATATATGCTTCTCGTCAGCACGAATCAGTAGGGGACGATGCGGGGAACGGCTCGGGAACGAGATCGTTCCGGCTCCGGTCAAGATAAGGCACTTAAAATGCCCCGAATGGAGGCCAAAAAGAATTCTGGCCACGGCATGAGAGTCGACGTGGCCGAACTCCTCTTAACCCCCGAGAAGAATATTCCCCAACTCCGCGAAATCGCCCTCGGTCACCGGAAAGCCACCATCAGGGTCATGTGATGGGGTGAGAGTACGGTGACTGGACCCGGGCGCGGATTGCCGAGACGCCGTGGAGGCGCCGGGCCGCAGAATGAGTGCGGCGCTCCCGGGAACGCTCGACGTCTCTCCGCCGCCCACGCCGGACGGCAAAGTCCCGATTCATTTTTCCAAGATCCGCCGCGGCGCAGCGTTGGCTCCAAGGCAGCGTCACCAGCGACCCGCTTTGATTCCATGATTCCCATCACATTCTCCTACCTGCCCGGTGTTCTTCCCGCGCGCGGGGTGCTTCGCGCCCTGCTCCTCTGCGTGTTCGGCCTCGCCCTGTCCGGCTCCGCAATCGCCGCAGTCACTCCGGACAGCACCCCCAAGGACTGGCCGGCCGATCCGAAGAAGCACCAGGTCACCATCCGCCGCGAAGCCAGGGATGACGCCGAACGCCGGCTGATCGCCACCGCCGAAGCCGCCCTGCCGCCAGCGGCGGACGTCCGCAAGGCGGCGGGAGAGGCGAAGCTGCCGGACACCGACAAACTCTGGTGGTACAAGGAGGAGCTTGGTCTGCGCATTCCCTACGCGATCACCAGCGACGCCGTCGCCTACTACACGGACCTCGTCAAAACCTACGCCAAGCAGACCTTCAACCGTTACGTGGAACCGTCGAGCCGGATCGAGTAC
>Ga0105050_10001793_pt1 | contig 31575 bp, 29 predicted proteins | sample FRY01_FD_78088 | JGI IMG/M metagenome (GOLD analysis project Ga0105050, IMG submission 78088) | Freshwater microbial communities from Lake Fryxell liftoff mats and glacier meltwater in Antarctica - FRY-01 | ecosystem: Environmental > Aquatic > Freshwater > Ice > Glacier meltwater ...
CTTCTCAGTACACTTTTACTAGAGAGAGCGTAGCAACATACACTGATAGCGCGAGTGCTCTTCAGACAGCGGGAATCAATGTCGAGAGATTCAACTATGCTAATGGTCAGAATCTTGGACTCCTTATTGAAGGCACTAGAACAAATTTCTTTCTCAATTCAGGTGCACCTGTAACTCAGACTTCGGGAACTCTCGCAACAGGAACATACACCTTGTGGATGGTGGGTGCCGGGTCTGTAGCAGTAGCTGAGAACTCTGCAACTATTACAGGGGCGGGAACTTCAATTGACGGAACACCCGTTGTATTTGTTGTAACTGTTACTGGAACAGTAAACTTCACTATTACTGGATCGCCCACAAGAGTTCAATGTGAGCTAGGACCTTTTGCTTCAAGTTATATTGCTACAGCAGGAACTACGGTAGTACGTTCGGCGGATAATGCAACAAGAAGCGTTAATTTCTTACCGGGCACTTTCCTTATTAAGGGTAAATCCTCAGGAGTAGGAGAGACGCAAATTCTCTTTTCCTATTCAGATGGATCATCTACTAATACTGTGCGCCTACAAAGGGACGCAAGTGGGGATGCATCAATTACTATTAGAAGCGGAGGCGGATCATCTGCCTTATTAAACATAGGAAATCTAGCTGCATATGCAAATATTGCAGTTGCAGTAAGAACTGAAGCAGATAATTTTGCAGCTATCATGACAGGTAATTCTTTACAGACGGATACTAGCGGAGCCTCTCCTACAGGTGTGACAACCTTGAAGCTGGGAAGACGCTCGGATGACGTATTCTATTGGGGAGGAACTATTTCTTCTCTTATGGAATGGGATGCTAATACATTTCTATCGAATGCAGCTTTAACAAGTTTGGTGGCGTAATGGCAAGTAGTGGTACAACTGCATGGTCGATGACCCTTGATGAAGTTCTTGATGAGGCTATCCTTCGCTCAGGAGGGGAACCAACTCTAGGGCACGAGGTTCAGTCGGCGCGGCGATCCCTTAATCTCCTGTACCATGAGTGGTCTAACAGGGGCATTAATCTATGGAAACTTGAGCAAGTTGTAGTAACTCTCTCGGTCTCCGTCACATCGTACACACTACCTTCAGATTCCATTGATGTTCTCCGGGCCTCTTACCGGAGGGCTTCTACCAATAATGACTATCACATGGATCGCATCTCTTACGAAAATTACTTGGACCTGCCCAATAAGAGCAAGACGGGTCGTTCATCTCAGTATATGGTTGAGCGCCTCAGAGACTCCACTGTAATCAACTTATGGCCTATTCCCGACACTGCAGATGACCAATTCGTCTACTGGCAAATCTCTCGTATTGAAGACGCCGCTGCTCTAGCAGACAACGCTGACGTTCCCGACCGCTTCTTACCCCCACTAATCTCAGGACTGGCCTACCACTTGGCACGCTCTCGCGTAGGACTTCCTGAAGAGACTCGGGCGCGCCTCAAGGGAGAGTACAAAGAGGACCTTGAACTCTCTATGGAAGAAGATCGTGACCGCGCGCCCTTCAAGATTCACCCCAAGATTCCAAGTGGGCGTGCATAATGGGCTGGGCAAGCGGCAAGAATTCAGTAGCTATCTGTGATAGGTGCGGGTGGAAATACCCCTACAAAGAACTCAAGACTGAAACCCTTGGCATTCGTGTCTGTGAAACGTGTGATGATGGGTCCTTCAATATTATTGACCATCCACAGAACTACCCCGCAGATGTCTCTGAAGACGTGGCCCTACGCTACCCGCGCCCAGACGTAGCACTATCAACTACAGCGGATTGGGAACCCTCAGACTCTACCGCCGATCCTAAAGGAGATAACTCGTGAACTATAATACTCTCGTAAGTGCAATCCAAGAGACGATGGAGGACACTTCCCCTGAGTTCATCCTCAATATTCCGCGCTTTATTGACAGAGCTTCAGAAAATCTCTTCAAGGATACAGACCCCTACGCCTTTGTAGTCGTTACAACTGTGACAGCTACCCCCTCTGATGCCTTTATTGCGGCCCCTACGGGCGAGGCCATTGTAAAGAATATCGCTTTCATCGCCTCTGGCAGGCGCACTCAACTTAATCAGCGTACTGATGAATACCTTATGGAGTACTGGCCCGTGCGCACCTCCACAGGCGTTCCCAAATACTACGCACGTATTAATGATACTTCCTTCTACATGGCACCTACCCCAGTCTCTGCCTATACTATGGAAATCACTTATATCAAGAAGCCTGTAACAATCTCTGCCACATCCCCTACCAACTTCTATACGGAAGAGATGGGCAACGCCCTCTTCTACGCAACCATGAAACAGGCCAATCTCTTTGACAAGGCCTTCGAGCAGGCTGCAGCATGGGAAGCAGAGTATGGCAAGGAAGTCGCGCGCATGAACAATGAGAATAGACGAACACGCCGTGATGATCGGCAGGCCAATACCTACCCAGCAGGAGAGAATAATACTGATGGTGGCCTCTAAAATGTGGTATAATACTTCAAAGGATAACTAATGGCTAGTAGCACTTCTTCCATCTTACGTGTCAGACTTATGGCTGCAGGCGAAAACGTCGACACTTGGGGTGACAATACTAATACCAACTTGGAGCTTCTGGAAGATGCTATTGCAGGGCATGTCTCCATCTCCGTAAGCGCAGCCTCTACACAAGTAACCGCCACCAACTGGGCAACAGACAATCAACGCTACGGCGCTATCACCTTCTCAGGTGATGTAGGGGCTACAGCTTCTGTAACCTTCCCTACTACTCAGAAGTTCTGGTTTATCCGAAACAATTACACGGGCACCGAGGGCATCAAGGTCAAGGTATCCGCAGGCACAGGCGTGACCCTGACCCCTGACAAGTGGCACTTCGCCCTAGCAGATGGTAGCACCACCCTCCAAGTAATTCCTCTCAATGTCACCACCTCCATTAGTGCCACCTCCATTCCCCTTGTGCGCACCAGCACAGGCGTCTCCGCCTCAACTGCTATTGGTCCTGCTGCTGATCCAGCTACAGGCCTAATTTTCCCTACCTTAGCAGTAGAAGCAATTGTCTCTGGTGTACAGCAGGGAGGTTGGAATGAACTAGGCCTCTTCACCAATCGCAAAGGCGTAACCTTAGGCAATATCTCTAACAAGACCCGTGTTATCAGCACGTCCGTCTCAGGCGAAAACTATCAAGGCATTCTTATTAACGCTGACTTTGAACTTTCCACTCTAGATGAGACAGGTTTACAGGGCGTCTTCATGGGTATGCGCGATAACACCTTTGTAGTAGTTCGCTGCAGCGCCACTACAGGCATCCCCAACTTCAACGAGGACTCCTTCGCCGTAAGCGTTGAACCTCTTAATTCGAGTACAGGTACATACGGTCGATGGGTAGTAGGCACTCCTGTAACTCTTGGAGTATCTACATTTTCAACTGGAGCTATTGTATCTGTTAATCATGGTGTAGGGGGTGCCCCAGACATGACAAAAATTGTGTATATTTGTTCCGTGTCTGATCCAGTTGCTCCGGGATACGGTCCGGGTGATCGTGTTCTTTTTGTAGGTGAACGAAATACTTCAGGCACTACAAATGGTTTTGTTATTACAGGAGCAGATGCAACCAAGGCCTTTATTGCTGGAAAGACTGGCGGAGATATCCCATCTAAAACAAATGGATTAATGACTGGAAACACAGTTGTTACTCCCGGTGCGTGGAATGTAGAGTTTACTTTTTATAGATTTGTGACGTAAAATGGCAGATGGCGGCAAGTTTGTCAAGATAGATTTTGCTCCCGGTATTGATCGAGATGCAACGCAAAGAACAGCGGTACCTTCTTGGTACGATATCGACAAGGTAAGATTTAGAAATGGCTTACCTGAAAATTTTTATGGCTGGCAGCGCGCAAATGCTTCTCCTGAAATTATGGACGGCGTTGCACGAGGTATCCATGCGTGGGCGAATCTCCAAGGAACTTCGTATGTAGCCGCAGGCACCCACAAGAAACTCTATGTAAGTAGGGGTGATGTGGCGTATGATATTACTCCTATTATGGGAGAAGTAACTGTATCTTCGGGCATGTCCGCCATCCAAGGTTCGGCTATTATTTCTGTCTCCGTAACTAACTCGGCCTCACAGGGCGACTTTGTAGTTCTTCAGACTTTAGACACTACCTTAGGTGGCAACGTAAACTTTAATCAGAATACTGGTCCCTTCTCATCCTTTGAAATTCAGAGTGCCACTTCTGTGGGCTTCACTTTCAATTACGTCACAGTAGCAGAGTCTACCTCTACGGCATCAGCAGGCAATAATCGTATCTCGTTCCTTATTGAGCCGGGCACCCTTAACGGTGAGGCAGGTACGGGCTGGGGTACTTCAACTTGGGGTACAGGCGCTTGGGGCACCATCCGTAATGTAGGTGAGAACCAGACCTTTGGCACCTATTGGTCTCTTGACAACTGGGGAGAGGACCTTCTTGCCCTCAAGAATCAAAGCCAAATCTATACGTGGCACCTGAGCGCAGGCATTTCTTCTCGGGCGACCCTCATCACCGCCTCGCCTTCAGTCAATGACTATATGCTTGTGAGCAATGAGCGTTTCGTAATCAGCTTTGGCACCACTTCCCAAACTTCAGGTGACTATGCACCTATGCGTGTAAGATGGAGCGCCTCCGAAAACTTTAGTGATTGGGTCGCCTCTGTAGGTAATGACGCGGGCGACTATATCCTTACAGGTGGGTCCCGCATCATGACAGCCGTGAAGACCCGAGGTGAAATCCTTGTACTTACAGATAAGACGGCATGGGTTATGCGGTACATTAGCGAACCCTTCATTTACGGCTTTGAGCAAGTAGGCGACAATTGTGGTTCTGCATCTTTTCATGGCGCAGTGGATGTCAATGGTGTTGTTTACTGGATGTCTGACCATGGATTCCACAGGTACAGAGGTGTTGTAGAAGATATTCCGTGCCCAATTCACCGTTACATCTTTGACCAGAGAGAAGATGGGGCCATCAATAAGAAGATGCGGTGGAAAACATATGCGGGCACTAATGCCAAATACAATGAAGTAATTTTCTTCTATCAAGGTAAAAATGGTGTGGATTGCGATCACTATGTCATCTACAATATTGAAGAGAATATTTGGTATTATGGTACTTTGAATAGAAGTAGCTGGGTTGACCGAGGCAACTTCTCTAATCCCATTGCCACAGCCATTGTTACTACAGGCACATCTTTAGATACTTGTTGCTTTTACTACCACGATATTGATGAAGGAGATGGCATTGAAGCTTTTACTTCTTATATTGAGTCGGGTTCGTTCGATGTAGAAGATGGGGATAAACTCTTATTTGTTAATAGATTAATCCCGGACCTTGATATTGACAGTGGAGATATTAAATTCTACCTGAAATCTCGCAAGTATCCCGGCAGAGATTGGACTGTAAAAGGTCCGTACACAGTCTCCACCTCTTCAGAACTTATTAATGTCAGAAGTAGAGGGCGGTCTTTTGCTATTCGTATTGAGAGCAGTACAAGTTCTGCATGGACTCTAGGTTCTTTACGTATGGCTATTCAACCAGATGGTGAACAATAATGGCTTCTTTCCCTAAAGTAGGATTCTCAACTCCAGCCGCGCTACCCCGGCCACCAAGTTCTATGGATTCAGAATTGATGAAGTTTCTTACGGACCTTGTGCGTTCCGTAGAACAAAACAATTTTGCTTTTCCATCTATGTCTTCTTTTGTACATCTTCTTTCAAAGAACATTTTCACATACAAGAATGAAGATATAGGGTTTATCTTTAATGCTGCATATGATATTAAGTTAGATCAATTTAATCGCATTGATACTAGTGAGTATGCTTTCTGGATAGACATCAATACAACACACAGTACAGACTCTAGTACTGGGGGACTTGCCCTCTATTATGCACCGCCTGCTTCAAATCCTATTGCCGCTATTGGGGTGACCAATGGGTGGACCAAGATAGTTATCTTCAGGGATACAGGAATTATTGATGGGCGTCTTAGGGACTTCACATCTGTCAAAGATTATGGGGCAACTGGTGATGGTGTAACTGATGACACTGATGCCATCAATGCGGCTTTGGCTGCTAACGATAAAGTGTACTTGCCTGCAGGCACATACATTACTTCAGACGTGCTTCTATACGGCATTAATACGCAACTAGCAGGGGACGGGCACCAATCTTCTATTATTTCAGGCACGCATACTGGCAATGTTCTGGGGCCTGCGGATAATGAGGCTCGGCATCGTGGTCTTCTATTTGAGCACTTTGCTATTGTGAAGTCTGCTAACACTGGTACAGGTAATGGTCTCTATTGGTCGAATACCAAAGATTCACAGATAAACCAGATTCAAATTACCCAATGTAATATTGGTTTCCTATTTCAACCGGAAGACGATGCCAACTTCAGCTACCATAATGAAATTAAATGGCTTCTAAGTTTTTCTAATACAACGAGTGCTGTCAAGACAGACGCAACCGGAACCGACTATCCTAACGCCAACACCTTCATCGGGGGCACATGGCGTGGGGGCACTACTACTTGTGATCTAGTTCAAGGCGGGGGCATTCGTCTATTAGATACATCAATTGAAGGGTCCACGACTGATTGGCTACGTATTCGCCCCGGAGCCGACGGAGCTTTGCTAATTGGTTGCCGCTTTGAGAATGGATCAGATTCAGACCTCCTGACTGGCGGAGTGAGAATTGAAGCTTCTGGTGTACAGGTTTTAGGTGGAACATCTACAAAGGGGCAGATTCTACCTTACAGGGATAAGTCAGGGAGTGAAACTTTAATCATTGGGCACAAGGCAAGTGGGGATAGTGTATTCTTCGGCACTAGTCCGTACGCCATGGACCGTGAAAATGGTAAGTCAGAATGGGGATCATGGGGTGGTATTGGTCTGCACCAAAATTATCTTACAAGGTCAAACATCTTTAATAACGGAACGTCATGGCCTGTTAGTGGTACGCTCACACCTACTACAGGACAGACAGACCGATTTGGGGGAACTGGCGCTACCCGTTTTGTTACAGGAAGCACATCTCCGTCAAGAAGTCAGACTACCTCTTTGAATTGTGCGGGTGTGACAGTCTGTGCATCTGTGTGGCTAAGAGCAGATATTGAAGGTACTCTCCAATTTAGTATTCGAGAAAGTGGAAGTTCTTTCGGTAATGGTACAGATGAAACCTTAAGAGATGTCTGGATTTCTACTGAATGGAGACGCCATTGGATTTGGCATACTTTTGATGGGGCAACTGCAGGCACAGTTGTCTTTGGTTTTCGTAGTCAGGCAGGAGACCTCGATGAGTTTTATATCCATCAAGGACTTCTGAATGATGGGAAATACCCCGGCATCTATGTAGAGACTGTTGGCAGTGCAAGCACTTCCTCTAATGTGAAACTCAGTATTGGTACAGGAACTTCAGGTCAAAATCCTCCAGCAGATTTTACTAAAGGAGGTGTAGCCACTCTAGTGAAAGCAGGAGCTATCACAGATGGGGACTTTGAAAACGCCTTTGATGGTCTTACAGGCATTGATAGTAATAATGGGCGCTTCTATTTCAGATACGGGGGCGCGTGGCATTATTGTACACAAGATGCGTAAGTATTGCACTGTCTTGAATTCTGTGATATAATACTATAATGAATAGGGCTGACATGTATCAAACACTCAAATACGCAGAAGGTGGCGCAGTCGATAAGCAGAAGATGTTCGCTGCCCTCTCCCAAGTAATGGAACAGCAGGCTGCTCCTGTTGCCCCGAATGATAATGGTCTCGTCTCTGGACCCGGAGGCGGGCTTGAAGATGCTATCCCTGCCTCCCTTGAGGGTGAGCCTGCTGCTCTCAGTGATGGTGAATTTATCATTCCCGCAGACGTAGTAGCTATGATCGGGGACGGTTCCACTGATGCGGGGGCACGACGCCTTCAAGGTATTATTGCACAGGTGCGCCAGCAGAAGACAGGCACGGCTGAGCAGGCCCCTTCTCTTTCAGGAATCTAACATATGAGTCTCTTTTCAACACTCTTTGGTGGCGGTGATACAGGCGGCTCGAACACCAGCACATCCCTGCCTCAGTGGCTGCAGCAGGCCTATCAAGGCGCAATCAGTAAGGCTAACAGCGCCTATGCGGCTACCTCAGGGCTTCCTCGTGATGTAATTGTCCCGGGCTTCGCGCCTGAGCAGGAAGCTGCCTTTGGGGCTGTAGTTGGAGGTCTGGGCCAGTACCTTCCTCAGATGGATACAGCTATGGGTATGGCTGCAGACTACGATCCGCGCCGCTACGACATCGGCTTCTGGGGCAATGATGCTGCCGCGCAGTACATGAATCCCTATGCGCAGAACGTCATTGATATCAATAAGAGGGAGGCCTCTAAAGACTTTCAGAATAGCAGAAATCTTGTCTCAGGTCAAGCCCAAGCAGCGGGGGCCTTTGGGGGTTCACGCCAGGGTGTAGTTGAATCTGAACTTTATAATCAGGAAGCCAAGACCTTAGCAGACATTCAGAACACGGGGCTTGCCTCTGCCTACGACACGGCCTTTGGCAACTTCAATACAGATCGAAATGCCTTCCTAGAATCCGCCGCTAAAGATGACGCTTCAATGCAGGCGCGGGCCTCAAGTCTCGGCTCTTTAGCCGGGCAGTCACAGAGTATGTTCTATAGGGATGTAGGGGCACTCTCAGGCGTAGGCGAAGATCGACGGGCACTTGAGCAGCAGTACTCAGACTACTACTCACAGTATCCTTGGGAAGTCGCGGGCAACTACTCAAAAACTATTAGCGGGCTACCTAATGGTATTGGAGACACCAATACACAGACGAATGCGGGACCGGGCAATCCCCTCTCTGCGCTTACAGGCCTTGCAGCTATTGGGGAGTCCACTGGGGCATTTGGGGCGACCGGCTGGCTAGGCTTCAAGAAGGGTGGTCTCGTACGCAAGTATGCTACAGGAGGGCTGACCTCAAATAATCCCGGCAACATCGTATACGACTCGCGGAATGATTGGCAAGGTTCTAACTATGCAGACAATAGTGAAGGTCGCTTTGAATCTTTCGAGACGCCCACCTCAGGCATCAGGGCACTTAGTAAGCTCCTATCCAACTACGAGAAATCCTATGGCCTTAATACCGTAGAGGGTATCATTGCCCGCTTTGCCCCTGCGCATGAGAATGATACTGAAGGCTACGCTAACTATGTAGCTGACAGAATAGGCGTGCAGCCGGGTGATGCACTGAATGTGTCTGACCCCACGACGATGCACAGCATTGTATCTGCCATTATTGAATTTGAGAATGGCTCTAATCCTTACGACCCCAATCTTATTAGAGACGGCATTGCTGCCTCTCTTCAAGGGTCTTCAACTGATGGTCGTCAGGGTCAAATCCCAGTAGCACCCCTACCTCAGAAAGCAATTAGTCCTGAAGATACTGTAGTCATTAGCAAATTCGTAGATCAACTCCTAGGAAGTTCCTCTTCTCTTTCAGGCGGAGCAAATACACAGCAGGACTTCTATGGCCGCAAGTACGAAGAGGGGGGTCTAGTAGAAAGGCTCTCAGATTACTTTGGCTCTGCGAGTGACTATGCTGCACAAGAAATTCCAAATATCTCTTTCTCGGACATGCTCGCTAATGTCTTTGGTGAAGATGCAGTTGCCATTAATAATAGAGTAGGTGAATCTATTAGGAATAATTTTGACTGGCTAGGTGACCTTGCATGGATTACACCTGAGGAACGCGCTGGCCGAGATGGGGGAACTCCGGGTGCATCATCGCCTCCGCGCTATAATAGTTCAGAGCAGTTCCGCCCTGACCCCGTTGTTCCGGGCGCGCCACACACGCCTTCAGACTTTGGGGCCACAGACACACCGCTTCCTGCTCAGGAAAGAATAACAGCTAGAGCTACTGCCATGCCTCCCGCTGCCGCTTCTGATGAATTTACACTAGCAGACTTCTTTGGCAATAATGAGGCCATGATGTCACTAGGCGCAGCCATGATGCAGCAGGAGTCCGGCGAAGGCCTCTTCGGGGCGATGGGTCGTGGCATCGACGCCTATCAGGGCACAACCGATAAGCAGATGGCTCGTGACGCAGAGGCACGCGATCAGAAGATGGCCGAGGCTATTGCGACGCATAATCAGCGGATGAGTGAAGGCAACCTTGAAGTCAATCAGGATACTATCGCCGTCAGTCGTGAGCGTCTCGATTTTGCCCGTGAAGAACTGCAGAGTAATCTTGAAGGTCTTGGCCTTGAGAGATACTTGACAGAAGCTAGAATTGAGGAGATTCTAACTAACACTAATATTGCTAAACTTGCTAATGATCCTAGCCGCCTACGCGGTGAACTAGAAGCCAAACTCACTGTAGACCTCCTGAAAATCTATCAAGAACAGGATTTAAACGGTATGCTCCCAGAGGGCATGACCGCACAGGATGCAGCGATGGAGACCGCCAGAATTCTGGCAGACAATTATATTACTACTATCCTGCCAGTACAAACAGAAGGTACGTAACACAGAACCAATGTCAACATTAACAGAGCTACTAAAGCAGGGCAATCCTCTTATTGCAAAGGATACCGATGAAGAAATTCTAAATCTTTATTGGCCCCAGTACCAGAATGCTTATGACGACTTCGAGCATTTTCAGCAAGCTGCTAATGAAACCAATTGGAACATGCCCGCACCTAAGGCGCGTGTCTCTCCTGAGCCTACGCCCCCTGACCCCAAGGATCAGAACTACTTCGAAGGCCTGTGGAACAACCTAGGTAAGGGTGCCTACGGCACAGCCTCCATGGTCGCGGGCTTCGGTGAATACCTTTCAGATGTAACCGGCGCTGATGACGCAAAAGATTACTTCAATAAGCGGCGTACAGTCCTTGGGGATATTGCCGAGAATATTGCTGTACCTGTAGAATCCATTGAAGAAATTGATGGCCTCTTCTCGGGCTTCGAGTGGGCCACGGGGCAACTGGCGCAACAGACCCTTAACCTTATTCTGGCAGGCTCTTTGGTGCCACTCGCCGGAGCAATCGTCCCTGGAGTGGCCGCAGGCGCAGGCCTCGTCACCAAGCTATCACATGCTGCCATGACTGCAGCTATTGGCTCTGCCCCCGCATCCTTCGTCCTGAATACAGGTGAATCATACTCTCGTCTTGAGAATGCTGGGGCAGCAACCGTTGCAGGTAGCGTAAAGGCTGCTCTCGACTCTATCGGCTTTGGCCTCCTACTTGGCGGGCCAATGGGTAAAGTCTTTGGTAAGAGTTTCCTCAAGGCGCTAATGTCTACTAGTGATTCCAAGGCAGTACGTAAAGTACTCACAGGCATTGCAGGCGGTATTGCCTCTGAAGGCATTACTGAAGGGGCGCAGGAAGCTGTAGACGTAGCTGCCGAGAAATACATCAAAGATTTGGGCATCACCCTTACAGATGATGACATCATGGGCATCCTCAATTCTGCAGCCTCAGGCGCGGCAGTTGGTGGTCTCCTTGGTGGTTTCGGCAACTTCCTGCAGCACAATAGTGATCGTACTGCCAAGGAAGAAGTAGATCAAATTGAGAAAGCCATCAAGGATACGCTTGCGGGCCTTTCCACCGATGTAGCACTTGATGAGGAACTTGTCGCAAAGGGCGAAGAAGTCCTAAAGGAAGAAGGCCTTTCCACTGAAGGTGTACCCAATGGCACAAAGGCGGGCCTTGGCAAACTCGCCCAGAGTGTCGAAGAGCAAGAACAAATTGAAGTAGGTCCTTTCACTTCCACAGAAATTGTCTCCCTTATTGCAGGCGAAGATTCTGAAGTAGGCCCCTTTACTACTGAAGAGATTGATCCCCTCCTTTCTGATGAGGCTCCTAAGACCGTCAAGGGTAAAGAAAAGGCGGCAATAATCAAGGGCAATACTGCCAAGGTAGAAGCGCCCAAAGCAGAGGCCTCCAAAGTAGAGGCTAAGGCTGAAGCTAAAGTAGAGGCTCCCAAGAAGGAAGCTCCTGCTCCTGTCGTAGTCATGACCAACTTTACTAGTGGGCTTAGCCTTAATGCACAGAAGGCATGGCAGCGCACTATGGGCAAGCCTGCTCCTGCCACTCTGACAGAAGATCAGCTTGTAGCTTTCCTTGATAAGGTCTCGCACAAGACACTCAATAACAAGAATCATTTCCTGCGCAAACTCCTTGGCCGGGAAGAATGGTTCAAGAATTATCTTGCGGGCCGCAAGGAGACAGCAGACCAAGAGACCTCTCAGAAGATTGCACACCTTATTACGGTGCCCTCTAATAGCGTCATTACGCCTAATGCTACTGACGTTGCTATCCCCGAGGACAATAAGGATGCGCGCAAAGATATCATCAAGAAGTACCTTGGAAAGCTACCCAAAGTTCTGACCGTAAAGGATATTCAGGAACTCATAAAGAAGCTGCCCTCCGAACACTTGGCGTCTGAATACTATTGGCTCCACGAAATTATGGCTGATACGCCCTATGCCAATTGGTACGGCAACCTTGTTGTACAGGAGCGCCTCACTAGAGAAGTCAAGGGCAATCAGGTCTCAGACACGGCTACTAAGATTGATGAGGCTCCCCGCATAACCTCCTCTAAGAAGTCGGCCTTCGAGTTGATGACTCCTGAAGAGAAAGTTGAGGAAGAGAAAGCTTCCCGGCGAGAGATTATTCCTGCCTTAATTAAGGGGCACTTCATTAATGGTTACAATGGTGCGCCAGCCCCAGCCTCCAATCTTTCACTTGTGCGCCGTCAAGAAGTAGCTGAGACAGGTGACCTAGAAGCCAATGCCAAGGCAGGCAATATTCCCTACTATGCATGGTACATGGGCCGCATTCATGGTGCCCTTAAGGGTAAGCAATATGCGGATGAAGTTATTGATAAGAATGCCAGACGTGCTGCCAAGAAAGATAGCAAGGCGGTCTCTGTCGTAAATCTGGGGGGCAAGCTCCTTACCAAGGATGGGTCAGCAGAAGCTACTCTAGCCAAGGATGGCCTCTATGACATCACCATTGAAGGCAAGCCTTATGGCAGGCGCTTCCAGACTGAGAAGGCAGCCAATGACTTCCTAGAAGCTTACGCTTTCAGACAAGCAGAACTGGCTCGCAAGAGGCGCGGCAAGGCCAAGTACCTAGCTTCAAAGAATGCAGTAGAAGAAGACTCTACGGAGATAGACCCGGCAATTGCTGCACAGATGTCCAATGAAGAGGCAGAAGGTACAGCCCAAGCAGATGTTGATGATGCCTTCCTAGAGTCAGTAATTGACAGTGAGCGTGACGAAGTGGAAGAGGGCGATACTGACAATCTTGCAGAAGGCGGGACCTCTGTAGAAGGGGGCGCTCTACATAATAGCTATGCGTATCAGGATGGGCAAGTTCGCGTTCCTATTCAGAATCAGGAGAAGTGGGCCAAGGTTGTTGGGGAGATGCGCGCCTTAGCTGAGAAGATTCTGGGAAGCTCCATTAATAGGATGTTTTTCACTGAAGCTCCCTACATCATTTGGGGAACCCACTCTGCTAGAGGTGTAACAACTGCCTTACCTAATGCAGGCCATATCGCCATTGCCTCTATAAGTAAGGATGGCCGTGTTGTAGTGCATGAAGCTTTGCATCTTGCAGAACGCCTAGGCCTTGTCGCGCCCGGAGACATTAACATTCTCAATTCAAGTAAGCACCAGCTTATTGCTCTTGTAGAAGAGGCAAAGAAGCTAGGCGCACTCTTCCCCAGTACAGACGTTACTCAGAAGAGCATGGCGGAGATTCGCGCTTACGGTCTTGAGGCCTACTACTTCATGAAGAACAGGGGGAAAAACCCCAAGACCCTCTATGGCAAGGCAAAGGAAATCTTTAGCCGCATCTGGAACTTCTTCAAGAATATGCGGAACCTCTTAGCCCAGAACGACATCAGGACCTACCAAGATATCTTCGATGACTTCCTTAGTGGCAAGATGGCTGCAAAACCCAATACAGAAGCTACCCTAGAATACTTCAAGAAGCTACGCCTAGATGCGGCTCTACTTCCTCACGAGGTAGATGCCATTGGTAATACAGTGGTACGTACTGCGGATGGTCAGCCTATTGTCTTCTTCAGGCGCAAGGCAGATGAAGGCGAAATTGTGGCAGTCTCGCAGGCCTCCGCTATGAATGAGTCAATGCCCACCTCAGACCTCCATCTCATTGATTTCAGCATTGCTCCGGCCTTTATGAATATGAAGAATCCTCTCATGATTAATATTTCTGAGTGGAATCCAAGTCCCCTTACGATCATGGAAGCCCTTATAGAACGGAGTATGGGGAGTACAGTCTCGTATAATATACTCCTTGGTGTAGAACAGGATATGATTAAGAATCCTGCTAAGGCATGGAAAATTCTTACAGACGTACTTAAGAGTGCGGGCTTCGATGGCCTTCAAATTAATCCCGTAGACTTCCTACCTCATTGGATCAGCTTTGATGAGAACCAGTTCGTCTACACTAGGGTCCCAGAATTTATTGATGTGCCCGCAGGCCTTGATACTAACTTTGCAGAAGTAATTCCCACTGAGGCGGTACCCTTCACAGAAGCGTATGTGGCACAGAAGGGACAAGATACTGGTGAGGGCACGGGCTTCAAGGTAGCGCGCAAGATTGCTGATCCGGCATGGATCGCGGACCACTATCCGGCATTCGCTCCTATCTTCAGAGTTGCCAAGGAGATGGGCAACAAGGCTAGTGAAATTCAGAACAAGATGCTACCCAAGTTGCGCACCTTCAAGGAGAACTACGCATCTAATCCGTGGCGCTTCTCTGTCGTAGGCACCAATAAGAAGCTACAACTCCGCATTAACAAGACAAAGAATCTGACGCGGGCCGTTGCTGCTATGGATCACTTCGGCCTGACTGTGCTGGAAGACAAGATTAGTCCTACCGCTCTTAGTGAAGATATGCGGCAGTCTCTTAATGAGGATGGTGTAAGCACTGAGAATTTCCTCTATAGGGTCAGCGTCAAGCAGATACAGCGTCTCTACGGGGACTTCTATGGAGAAGAGTTAGATATTCCTGTCAACGACATCTTCCATGCTGAGAGTACCTTCTACTTGGATTACACTGATTGGCAGACGGTGAAGAACATCTATGAAGTTTCGCAGATGTCTCTTGATGAACTGGGTAAGGCGCGTATTGCTGAAGCTGGTAAGATCATGGGCGCGATCCTTGATCCCAATACTCCCCTTGCAGTCCTCTATGGCCTTCTTCCCGACGCAGGTAAGATTGATAGTGAGAAGCTGGACGCCCTCATCAAGGACCTTGAGCAGATCAATAAGCTTAAGGGTAAATTCTATATTCCCCACATGCGCCATGGCGATTACGCTATTGCCGTTCACGACAAGATTGTTGAGGCAGATGGCACTATTAAGCAGGGAGAAATTCGCTACCTAGAATACTTTGATATTCCTATACTAAAGCGTGACGGCAAGAAGCTCCTTAGCAAGAAGCGGCGCATTCGGCAGACCACTGCAGAGCACATGAATGCCATGCCTGATGAGTACAAAAATGAGGACAGATACATCATTAGTCCTATGTCCCCCTCTAGAGATTACTTCAAGCGTACTCCCCTCTACAAGAATGCCCTAGGTGAACTTGTAGATATTCAATCTCTTGCCCATAAATTTGGTATTGCGCTGCCCGGTGCAGAGAATACTGCAGAATGGGACACCTTCAATATGGAGATGAAGCACGCCACCTTTACCTCTCAAGTCAAGTACCAGTTCGTGCGCCGTAAGAATATTCCCGGCTACATTAATACGAGCAATCTTGACTCCTATCTTGATAGCTCCCTTCTCAGGGGGACCATCCGCAACGCTTACTTCATTGCTCGTGCTTCTACTTTCTCCAAGGCATCCGAGGCTCTAGAGAATGTGCAGAACAACAAAGATGTGGGCGACTATGCTCTGAAGTATTTCCAGTATGCTTTTACGCCACAAGAAGAATTCGCTGCCATTAGACAGGCCGCATTCTCCTGGGCCATCGGCTTCAACTTTGCCTCTGCCGCCGTCAATGCCACGCAGCTTGCAGTGGCCTCCGCTCCCTTCTTATCACACTTTGGGGGTGTGCGTCAAACCATAAAGCATATGACCAAGGCTCTCGGAGTATTTCGCAAGATGGTGAATTGGCAAGCCCTAAAGAGTGGGCAGTTCTTTGCCTTCTCTGAAGACATCATTGACTGGGAGAAGAAGCCCAAGAGTATTGATCCTGCTCTCTGGAAGGCGATGCATGCGGCTGCCCAGAGGGGCCTGCTATTCCCCATCTCTACAGATTCGCAGCGGTCTTCACGGCGTATCGGCGGTGACGCTTTTGCTGCCTCAAATCGAGCGCGTGAACTTTGGGCGGAAGTCCAGAACTTTGCAGCCACAGGCTTCAACTTCGTAGAGATTATGAACCGCGTCGTTACCTTCGTTGCCGCCTATGAGATGGCACGAACCAATCCCAGCTTCCGTGCCAAGATGCAGGACTATATGAAGAATACGCATCATGCCTCAGACATTGCAGAAGCTAAAGGGTCTGCGGAAATGCTTGCAAGTATTGCCGTAGAGAAGACGCAGTTCCTTGTTGACAAGATCAATAGGCCGGAACTCATGCGAGGTGTCATGGCTATTCCCACGCAGTTCCTCTCCTTCACTACGAAGATGACCCAACTCCAACTTGAAGGACTGGGCGAAGCCTATAAGGGCCTTAAGGAAAAGAACTTTTCAAAGACCAAGATGGCGACGATGATGGCTATGACCATGTGGGCACTGGGTGGCGTGTTCGTCTATCCGGGCATTAGAGACCTCTTTACACTCCTTGGCCTTATGAGTGATGCTCCCCCTGAGGAAGAGGTGCGCCTATGGGCTAATGAACTCTTCGGTGAAGACCTAGCCAAGCTTACTCTCTATGGTATTCCGACCACCCTAGGTATGGATATCAGTCAGCGCATCGGTATACAGGTCCTGCCCTCCGGCCTTATTGAGGGGCATACTGCAGAGATTGGCCCCGCAGCCGGTCTTGTCTCAGGGGCCATTACAGAATTCCTGCGCAGACGTGGGCAAGGTTACGATATGGCCTATTCAGCTTCGGCCCTCCTACCTATCGCCATGAAGAATATGGCCAATGCTGTCGATGAGTCACAAGGTGGTGCCCGCTCTGGCTCTGGTGCCCTCCTAGGCTACGAGCCTAATGCCCTTGAGACCTTTATCAAGTTCCTGGGCTTCACACCTACTCAGCAGTCAGAGAGGCGGCGTACCGTCTATCAGGAGCAGGCCTTCGATCAGAAGACACGTAGCGCCACTGAGCGTGTTCACGATCAATTGACTAACCTTTATTGGGACCGCCTCAAGGCTAAGAGGGGAGGGGACACAGAAGAAGTTCAGAGCATTACAGCAGATATTCGTGAGATGATTGCAGATGTTCGTGAGCATAATCAGAGTGTGGAGCCTGAGTATCGCATCAACTTGAACCTAGAGACTGTGCAGGAGCGCCTGCGTAGAGACCTCTTGCGGAGTAATAGCGACCCCTACTTAAGTGGCATCAGGTCAGACCTGAGACGCCGCTTCCGTCAGCAATACTATTCTTGACAAGCTTGATATAAGGAGTATAATTAAGGTATGAAACGGTTACTAATTGGACTTGTTGCACTATTTCTATTGACAGCTTCTGCCCCCTCTAATACTTATGAGGCGATTACTCAGATGCTGGCACCTGTGGTCCAACTTAATACGGCAGACAGGCCTGTAGGTTCTGGCACTTCCATCTACTATGATGGCACCTACTCCTACATTATTACTGCCAAGCATGTGACAGACTACAGTGTTGATGCCCGTAATATTGCTTATACTACTTATGATAATTACGGCGCACCTCTTGAGATTACACACCTACCCTATGAAGAAGTGTATACCTCCCCAACCGTAGACCTCTCCCTTATCAGAGTAGAGGCGAAGTTGCCTGTAGCATCCTTAGGCTTTACATCTGCGGTATCCACAGAATCTTATACAGTAGGCGGGGGCTTTGGGATGCCCATCTTTATGACCAAGGGAATTATCTCTGCCCTCTTCGAGGATAAGATTCAGCATTCGTCTGAGGCCGCGCCCGGTAATAGTGGTGGAGGTCTCTTCATATGGGACAAGACGGACAAGAGGTATGAACTTGTAGGCGTAGTAGACATGGTGTACACTAAAGCACTCTCCAGTGTACTCTCTAAGTATGTGCGAACTGAAGTCCATTACATTGCCCTTTCATTACAATATAAGGATTTTCTAGATGAAGCAGGCTTTGCCGATATTTATCGGCTACGATCCGCGCGAGTCAATAGCGTACCAGATCGCTAAATTCTCTATTGAGAGACGGGCAACCATTCCAGTTGACATCCGCCCCCTAGAGATTAATACTCTCAGGGCACAGGGCCTCTATACTCGGCCCTCTTTCATTGAAGGCCTTTCGGGTCAGACCATTGACGCTATTGATGGGCGTCCCTACTCTTCGGAGTTCACCTTCACACGCTTCTTGGTTCCAGAGTTGGCCCCTGCCGGTTCTGACTGGGTAATGTTCGTTGATCCCGACTTCCTATTCTTGGAGGACATCGCCAATATGATGATCCACACCAAGAAAGGAGACTACGACATCATGTGTGTCAAGCACAAGTTCAATGGCACTACTTCAACTAAACTTGACAACAAGGTCCAAAGCGGGTATCCGCGTAAGCTATGGTCTTCCATGTTTCTCTTTAATCTTAAGGGGGAATACAGATTTCCTAATGTAAACGCTACTCCGGGCCGGGACCTCCACGCTTTCAAGGGATGCCCCGATCACCTCATTGGTAGTATCCCTGAGGACTGGAACCATATTCCGGGACACTCCAAGTGCCGTAGTCCCGCAGCCATTCACTACACGGAGTTCTCACCGTGGTTCCCCAGCCAAGAGAATTGTGCTATGGGCGACTTGTGGTGGAAGGAAATGGAAGCCTATCAGAAGACAATCACCCTTAAAAAGAAGAAGGAGATTTGGTGGTAATGTATACAGTAGTAACATCGTTCAATAAAGAAGGCTATGCCAAGTATGCCAAGACATTCCTAGAAGCATACAAAGACAAGTGGCCTTCTGACGTATATCTTATGGCATACTACCATGATATGGAAGTTCCAGAAGATGCACCCAAGGCAGATAATATTGGCTACTTTAATTTGCACGAGACATCCGACCACGATAACTGGTTCAAGACCTTTGGATCATTGAATGGTGTTAGCCCTGAAGGCAACTACAACTACAGGGTAGATGCCCAGAAGTTTGCACACAAGGTCTTCGCTATCGTGGATGCAGCCCGCCTTCTCAAGGAGGACTCCACTCTCATCTGGCTAGACGCCGACACAGAGACCCTTAAGGAAGTTACTATTGAGGACCTGCAGGAGTGGGCACCCGATGACGTAGTAATTTCCCACTTGGGGCGCACCTCCATCGACTACAGTGAAACTTCTTTCCTGAGCATCAAGCTCAATACCTTGGGCGTATACTTCATTGGGGACCTCAAGGGCACCTATCTCAGTGGCGAGATGTTCCGCTATCAGGAGTGGCACGATGGCTACATCTTCACGCGCCTCCTTAACTATCACGCGGCGCACGGCCTCCCAGTCAAGAACTTGAGTGAGGGTGTCGAGGGTCTTGAGGCTTTCCAGTTCTCTCCCCTAGGGCGCAAGATGGAGCACTACAAGGGGGCGCGCAAAGACAAGGTGCAGAACACCGCCAATAGGTATGAAATGCTTATGGGCCTAGTGCGCCACTACCGTCCCTCTGTAATTTGCGAGACAGGCACTTGGCGCGGAGAGCGTGCTGTGCAGATGGGCTTCCATGCCTTGCAGTACACAGATCACGTCCACTACATTGGCTTTGACCTCTTTGAAGAGGGAACGGAGGAACTGGATGTTACAGAACTTAACGCCAAGAGTCGGCAGACCGTTGAAGGAGTCTCTGCAGAACTCGAAAGATTTGCTAAGACCGCTGAAGAGCACGGCAAGAAGTTCACTTATGAATTGCATAAAGGCAACACCAACATTACAATGGCAGGCGTTGACCTCTCAGGTGTGGACTTTGCTTTCATTGATGGGGGCCACTCTGTTGGCACTACCCATAATGATTATGAGTATCTTAAGCATGTTCCTGTTATCGTTCTTGACGATTACTTTACTCCTGATAGTCGTGGGGGTATCCCTGCCCCAGAGTATTGTGGCACGAACCACCTCTGGGATAACACGCTTGCGGACGCGCCTCGCAAATTCATCTTGCCTTCTAAGGATGGAGTACGCGAAGGGGGCATTACCCATCTGGCCGTACTTCTAACTACTGACGAGAGCTTTGATCCTCCCCAGTTCGGCATTGCTCCGAAAGGTGATGGTGGGGGCTTCAAGATTCAGCCTAAGGATTCCCGCCCCAAGGAGTACATTGCCGAAAATATCAAGTACGCTCTCTCAAAGATCAAGAAGTGGGTGCCACAGTGCGAAGTGGCGGGCCGGGAAGTACTCATCTGCAGTGCAGGCCCATCCCTGAAGAATCACCTTGAGGAACTTAAGAGGAAGCAGAAGGAGGGCGCGCTCATCCTTTGTGTCAAGCATTCCCTGCCCATCCTTGTGGGCGCGGGCATCAAGCCTTGGGGCTGTGTCATTCTTGATCCACGGCCTTTCAATGAAGAGTCTACTCATGGCAAGGTCCGTAGCTCCTTAGTGGACAGGGCACCCAAGAGCACAAAGTTCTTCGTGGCCTCTATGACCGACAAGGCTATGGTCGATTTCCTCGTAGACAATCACTACGACGTATGGGGTTGGCACGCTTGGAACTCTGCCGTGAAGCTGGTCCCGGAACTTGAGGGTACTGACCACTTCTTTGTACAGGGCGGCACTTGCAGTGCAATGCGCTCAGTAGGTCTTATGTACACTATAGGCTTCAGGCGCTTCATCCTCTATGGCTTTGATTCTTGCATGGATGGCAAGCCCGATGACGTGGATGCTCAGGATGATAAGGGTAATCCCAAGTACTTCGTTGCGGAAGTTAATGGCAAGAAGTTCTACACCACAGGTGAACTTGTGGCGCAGGCCCAAGACGCTGAACAACTCTTTGATAAGCAGGGTGTAGACGTATACATTGAGGTCAAGCCTTCTGGTATTATCTACGAGATGTGGAAGGGAAAGGTCTTGCCGACGATCAAGCAGGAGTTTGCTGATACCGTTGGAGCGTGATATAATAAGAGCTTCACCATTTCAAGGAAACACATGAAAGATAATACAGGTAAGCCTTGCAAAGATTGTAAAAAAGGGCACTACAGAGAAACCTCCATCCATGACGATTGGGACGGGTGGCTTCATTGCTCTGAATGTGGTGCTGAAATTCGGAGATGGGAACATGAGTAACATTCTCGTAATCCCTGACAGCCACTGCAAGCCCGAGGCGTCTAACAGGCGCTTCGACTGGCTTGGCAATCTGATTGCTGACAAGAGGCCTGATGTCGTTGTGCACTTGGGCGACTTCTATGATATGGGTTCCCTCTGCTCTTATGATAAGGGCAAGGCGGGCTTCGTCTCCAAGAATTACAAGGGAGACATTGATGCTGGCCACGATGCCTCCGACCGAATGTTCGCGCGCCTTCGGGCCAGTAAGAAGAAGGTGCCCCGCCGTGTCTTCTGTGAGGGGAACCACGAGTACAGATACCACCGCCTTCTAGATTATGAGCCGCAGCTTAAGGGAGAGCTTCGTGCCCCCGCGCCTCCGGGCTGGGAGTATAATGGCTTTCTGGTGCCCGTCGATATTGATGGCGTGACGTTCCAGCACTACTTTGTGTCAGGCGTTATGGCCCGCGCTATCAGCGGCGAGCATCCAGCGGCCTCTATTGTCAAGCAGCATATGATTAGTGCTGTCAGTGGGCACAGCCACCTCATTGACTACGCAGAGCGTACACGCTCTAATGGCGAGAAGGTGCAGAGCCTTGTGGCCGGATGCTTCCTTGATGAAGATCAAGTTGAGGATTATGCTAAGCCTGTCCAGCATATGTGGCGCAACTGCGTCAGCTACTTGCATGATGTGCGGGAGGGCAACTACGACTTAGAATTAATCTCATATGAACGCCTTAAGAAGGAGTACGCTTAATGAGAGTATGGACAATGCACTTTCCTTGGGAAGAACATGACGCCCCCATCGAAGGCGAACTAGAGACGGAACAAGTTATGCTCTACAAGTACAAGGAGGAATTCTATACTATGCCTCAGTACTTCAATACTTCAATTAACAGGAATATATTATGGACTGGGAAAATCTAGGATCGAAATTACTTGGTGGTGGCCTGCCGTTGCTGGGTTCCCTTATTGGGGGTCCAGCCGGTGCCGCAGTTGGTACTCTTATTGCGAGTGCTTTAGGGGTAAAGGATACTCCTGAGGCTGTCGCGCAAGCTCTGAATGACCCACAGGCAATGATTAAGCTGCGAGAACTGGAACTTAATCACGAGAAAGACTTGCAGCAGATGTACCTTGTGGCCGAGAGCACTAACCTTCTGGCCGTCAATGAAACTTATAGGAGTGAGATTGCTTCTAGTGACTGGTACGTACGGAGGATGCGCCCCACCTTCGGCTATCTGGTCGCACTCACTCTAACCTTGCAGGTCTCTATGGGCTGCTACGTTGTGGGCTGGGAGCCTATTGCCATGCCCGCCTACGCCACCTTCATTACAGCACTGAATGTTCCTATGGGCGCAGCACTTGCCGTCCTAGGTGTATACGTCAATGGCCGCACTAAGGAGAAGGCTATGGACGCGGGCGTTGTGCCCTCCGAGGGACTTGTCTCACGCATCATGAACAGAATGGGAGTCTAAGCCTGACTAAGTACGAATGAAAAAAGCCCTCGGGATTTCTCCTAAGGGCTTTTCTCTTTGGCGGTGAGAGCGAACCCCGCCTAGTTGGTGTGGTCTTCAGAACTACCTGTGATCCTTTACGCTTGCCGCCCAAATGGCTCCGAGAGCAGGGATTCTAGATTTATGGGGGTAGCATTAGTATGTTCTATACACACATTGTACGCTTCGTAAGTCTCTCCGCATGAGAAGATCATAGATACTCTTTTACCTTTGGGGCCATACCGTAAGTCCCCCGTTCATAGATGATAGGCTTGAGTGCCTGCTCGAAGTATTCAATCTCGGCGCATACGCCTGCACTTTCTTTCCAGCCTTTCATATTAGATACGATAAGGCCATAAGCGTTGTACATCATTGGGGCCTGTTGGGCAACCCAATATGCGCTATCAAGAGCATCAATGCTCCCCTGCATGGCAATAGAATGACAATGCACAATTGGGCTGTAGACAGGGATACCTTCTAAGATGTATCTTTCAGCAATAATTGCAGCCCCTACGGCAGCGTATTCAATTCCATCTTCGTACTTAGTGTAGGGGGTAGCCAGATACCAGTAATGTTCTAGTGGATTAAATCGTATTGGATGTGTTGCCATATTAGTATACTTTGATGAGGGCGGAGTTGCATAGAGCAATGAAAGTTCCTAGGGCCATAGCTCCCAAGATGTAGGGGACGGCCTTCAAGATTTGCGTATTGATTTCCCGCAAGAGGGGCTTCCACTTATGCATGATAAGGGGCGCTTTGGACCCATGCTTCCATGGCAAAAGGATTGTTCTTTTCATTGTAGCTTTCGGCAGTGGAGATAGCTACCTTTTGGGTAGCGTATACTCCTTCAACTCGATAGTCTAGTGCTTCCTGCTGGCCAATCATTACGAGCCATACCTGCTTCATGGCAGGTTCCGAATCCACTCAGCGAGCTCTGGACTTACTGCGGAGCTTGTCTTCATAAATTCTTTAGCAATATTGCGCGCACTAGTTAGAAGCTGGTAACTATTACATACATCAGTCATACCGGGGTTTGCAAGGAGGGCACATAGTAATTCCTTAGTGATGAAGTCTTCTTCGGTCATAGTATCTCCATGATGTTTTGATGTGTGAAGTCTGTATCGTATATGTCTTTGAGGCGGCTGTCAAGTTCGATGGTGGTGCCCTTGAGTACGGAGCGGAACACCTGAATGGTCTTGATCTTATAAGAGGGCCAGCAAAATTCTACTAGTGGCTTATAGAGGCGGGCCAACTTCTTATTGGCTTCGGGCCGGTAGCATAGCTTGCATTCTATAAGGTGCAGGGGTTTTGAGGTGTCAGAGGGAACTACGAGAATGTCAGGCTGGGCAATAGAACCATACTCATCGGTGAGTTCGTCAAAGTATCGGAGCCACTGGCCATGGATAATAGTGTCCTGCGCCAGTAGCTCTTTGAGGTAACGGGCAACTCTCTTCTCGTAGGCGATACCTGCCGCCTGATTCTTGTTCTTATAGGTAGCGGGAAAGATAGGAGCTTCTATTAGCTCACATCGTTCGAGACCCGTGGTGGATTTTCTATCCATTTCTTTACATCTTCTATCATATCAAAAAATTGATCTGCTGTCAATGTAAAGTTCTGGCCCGCAGCGTGTGTACTGAAGTCAATGAAGGGAGGGCGGACCTTCACCTTCAAGTATCCTTGAGGGGTGCTATACTCGTAGTTCATTCCATGCCTTCAAGGTGACGGGAACAAACATCTTTAGTAGCTCTAGGATTTGTTCAGCGTAAACTCTAATCTCATATTGAGCGTGATCGTGTAGACGTAACTCTAGGAAGTGCAGCAAGTTATGGAGGTCTACAGTGGCGTACATCTCCGAGTAGGTGGAGACAGGTAGGACGCCCCTTGCCAGTTCACGGGGCCACCCCTCCTTAAGGAGAGTGTCATAGACATCAAAGGCTGCGCGGCAAGTCCTGTAGTATAGTTCAGTATCTCGGGCCTCCCCTAGGGCGCGCATCTGCTTATTGCTAGAATGCTGGGAACCTACGTGGCCCTCTTCTGGGGTATAGAAGTCATTGGGTAGTTCAGTGTAGCGGGCGCTCACCTCATTAAAGGACCATGTGCGGTGCCGTTGCCACTGGCGCAGCACAAAGAGGGGGGCCTTGACTTTGAAGGTGAAGACAACGTGCTCGAAGGGTGAGGTATGCCTATTCTTCAAGAGGTACTTGATAAGCTTGGCATCTTCCTCGGGAGTACCCTTAGAGTTGTATGAGACACGGGCCGCATTAACGATTGAGCGGTCGTCTCCCATACAATCTACAAAGGTAACTTCTCCGTGGTCTAGCACTTCACGTAGGTAAGCGTGTGGGTCATCGGACAGGGCAAACACCTCCGACACAACCTTCATCGTCTACTTCGTTGCTCATTGATTCAATGTTTTCCACTTCTCTAAGGGATTGAGTGTATTCGTACCATCTCTTGGTATCGACTACTTCTTGAGGAAGATACGGGTGGCCTAGGTCTTCGGGCGTCATAGTGGGGTCTGCCCTAAAGAGGAAGGAGACGCCAACATAAGAGTCCCAATTAGCTAGGAGCCAGTCAATCATCTCGGGGATTTCATCCTTGGAGTACGAGATGGTGTTAGAGGCATTGTGTTCTACGTAGGTATTCATAATCATCTTGTAGCGATTGAGTTGGGTTAGGGCGCTCTCGGTATTGATCCATAGTCCTTCGCCTGTATGAGTGAAGGGCACGGTCTCCCAAGAGATTGGGAAGCTTACGACTACACCATCAGGCTGATTGGGATTGTCAATGATGCGATAGCCTGCATCTCGAAGGGCGTCTACTAGGGGATCATACTTGGAGAAGGTGATATTGTTAAAGATGTAGCGGCCTAGGGGCTTGTGGATACCTTCGGTACAGTTGAGGACCTTGGATACGGTGCCACTGGGCTTGACGGTAGTGGTATTCTTAGGGTAGGGGGTGCCCAATTCTTGGGCCATGGAGTACGATCCGTGGACTGCCCAATTCTTGAGGACCTTGAAGTCGTGGGGCGTGAGGTCGGGGCGCATTACGATGCCCGTCAGGGAAGTACCGCAGAGGCGGAGGAAGGAATTGTTCTCATGCCAACTGCGCTGTAGGATGCCATCATCTAGGTCTACTAGGGTCTGCCTATAGTTTGCACGGGCAATAAGGTAGATGGCGCGGAGCATTTCATTCATGTCATCAAAGGCCGCTACATTAAGTTCGACTAGGTTGCAGAGGCCTGCATCACTCAAGAGGATTTCCGCACAAGGGTTAAGGCCCTTGGCATAAGGAGCGCGCCGCTTCAACTCCTTGTAGTTAATGAAGCCCGGCTCTGAGCCACCACTGGCCACCATCATATCAAAGATGTGCTCCAACTCTTGGCGCTCTGGCTTGTTGTGGAACAGGATAGAATTATTTGACTGGGCACGGTGGGGGTTCTTCTCCCAGTAATTAGCCTTGGCTGTAGCAAAGTCTTCCCACTGTTGATTGCCGTAGTCATAGAGGGCAAGCTCTGCACCTCTGCGCCCAGTCTGAATGACGCCTAGGTGATTAAGCAGGTCTAGAATGTCAATGTGTGTTAGGAGGCGTCCGGCCCTCTTGTTAAGGAGTTTAACGATCTTAGGATATTCCACAGAAATAACAGTATCCCCAGCACTAATCCAACCGTACCCATTAAGTAGAGCGCCGGGTCCCCTAATCTCAGAAAAATCAAGGACAAGAGTATCGGTAGCGAACTTACCAACCAGAAGCTTGCCAATAGATTTAGCCCATGCCTCTCCTGAGTCACCCACCTTAATGGTCCACACGCCATCTTCAAAAGTTTCGACATTGTAGGGGCAGCCTTTCTCATAAGGGTCACGCTGCGACCGTATTACACGGACGTTCTTAATGGGCTTCTGGAAACCATTCAGTGATCCGGGACTAGGCGTGAAGCCAACACCGCTCCCATTGAGAAGAAGCCAGAAGGCATCAACTACATCGTAGACTGTATTGATTTTCTTGAAGCTGCAATTGAAGTTGGAGACTTCACGCTCTTTAACTTTGTCAGTGCCTCCCATCCATAAGGTGCGGCCTGCAGGCACAGCCTTGAAGTCGAGAATAAGTTGACCAAGCTCTCTCAGTTCTTCTTCATCCGTAAAGCCATAGCGGGACCATAGCCATTTCTGATGCTGAATAACACGGCCCACTGTCTGGGGCCATGTCTCCTTGAGTCCTTCGTCATTGGTACGGGCATATGTCCGCTGGTGTACAATCTTACTTCGCAGGTTCAATTAATTTCCTTTCTAAATTCTTCATTTTTCTTTTTGTGGTACGCCATTTTTCAATTTCTTCTTGAGGTGTTAACGGGCCAAAGTTATTTCTTCCGCAAGAACAAGAACCCATCGTAACATATTCGCAACAAAATTCACACATAGGTCTAGATGACATTACTTATCCTTTCCATTTCTTTAGTCCTTCGAGGTTGAGGGGGCCGCGCTCAGGGTTGGCATTGAACTTGCCCCAATTATTTCCGACCTCAGCATCACACTCAATGGTCATCTCAAGGCCATTAACTTCTACTGTGGCAGTCATATATTGTACCATTAAGGGCAGCAGTTCAGCAACCTTATTGGTAGGAATTTGTGCTACTACGGAGTCGTGGCACTGGGCCAGCACTTGAAGGCCCTTGGGTTCGAGGTAGTGCCACACCTTGTAGAGGCCCATATTGGTAATGTCTGCAATTAGAGACTGAGGTACATAGGCAATAGCTTCTCTAAGGGTGGTGTCGTCACGGAGGCGTCCCCAGAATTGGCGGCGTCTACCTAGGGGCGTTGTCAGTTGCCCCGTCTTCTGCAGTTCGATGGCAGTGCTACGGTGCCCCTCTCTAATGTCAGGGAACTTATTGAAGTACTTGGTCTGGAAATCCTCCATCACCACTTGGGGCACCTTAAGGTGGCGCGCCATAGTGTAAGGTGTGCCGTAGTAGTTGGAGCCGTGCTGGCCCCTCTTGGACATATCACGGTAGGAGTAGTCACGATAGTAGTGGGCGTCTGCACTCTCACGGTCTTGTACCTTGTCTGGCCACACATCTTTGGCGACCATAGTGTGTACATCTTCAGAGTTGCAGGCGGCAATGTAGTTCTCGTCAAGGGCCAAGTAGGCCACGCCCTTGCTTTCGGCGCACTTAAGGTCTACAGATACTAGGGTGTAACCTTCGTCAGGAATAAAGAGCACTCGCATCTTATTGGTGAGGTTCTGAATGTTAGAGCCTAGGCCCACAGGGCTCTTTGAGGATGAGAAGCGGCCCGTCTCGGTGCCCCCAATGTTGATGGAGAAAGTCCAGCGGCCATCGTCAAGGCCCTTAGTCAGGACTGAGTAGATTTTCTCGGCATCACGTAGCGTGAGTAGCAGGGCAATGAGGGGGCGGCACCTTGAGTACAGCTTGTAAAGGCGTTCAAGTGCGTCACGATCTGTAGTGACCACTCTCTCTCCTTTCTTGTAGGCGAACTGCTCAGGGTACATCAAGTCCTCATACAGGAGTTGCTGCATCTGCTTATAGGAGTTGGGATTGAAGTCCTCATTACTTGTGAGGTTCCCAACTGTACTTTTAATTCGCGCAAGAATACTTTCAATTTTATTTTTATACTCGATAGCGAGATACTCTCTCTGCACCAAGTCAATCTTGAAGCCGCGCCGCATCATGGCAAGACAGGGACCCATAAGTTTCTTCTCGAACTCATAGAGGTCCCATGTCTGGGGGTACAAGATGTCATGCAGTTCGCGGGTTACGGCACTGTCAAGCCCATTGTAGGTGAAGTACTGATAGTTCTCATCGAGTCCTCCAATATCTTTTGCATTAATTAACCGCATGTTTCTCCTTCCAACATTGCTTTAATTTCTTGAAGAATTTCTTGTCTCCCGTCATCCACGCCCACATCATACGCATCATCATAATTTCCTCCTGAAACTTCATAAATATTTGTATCTTTTTCATGCAAAAATTTCCAAGGGGTATAGATGCGCACTGCAATGTACGCTCTAAGCTCTTCTTCAGTCATTTCATAATCCTTTCACAGAGTTCTAGGTAAGGAGTAAGTTCTTGTGGCATATTTTCAGGGGCCATCGGTATCACAGCAAAGTGGCCTCCCTCATCTGCCCAGCCTTGTCGTTCTGTATCTGCTCTGTACCTTGCCTCTTCGTAGCTATCATACTTGGAGACGTGGGCTACATCTGTTATAATGTCATCATAGGTCAAGTACATATAGACGTGGAATTTGTTATCCATTAGGTGCTCCAATTCTTTATAGTCAGTTCTACAACAGTGGAGTGGATATCTTTGCCGTCCACTCCAGTCGCGGCGTCTCGGGTTTTGGTGTCAGCGGTCCCCCAGGGCAGCGCGGGCGGTTTCGCGGGCATTGTAAAAGTCCGATGGCCCAACAATGCAGTCCCAATCTCGGGTGCCTTCAAGGCCGCTTGTCAACGCCCGTTCCGCCATGATGTCGAGGCATTGCAATGACGCGCCCAGCGCATCTCTCAGCCCCTCCACCTCTCCCCGTAGGGTGGTTATCTCGTCTGTGTCTGTCATCGCCATTCCTCCCAAGTTGTTGTAGCAGATTTCATGATGTCGTTGTGCTCTTCCTCTGCCGGGTCCTTGGGTGCCCAGGGGCATTCGCTGTTCCCGCAATCCCCGAACGCGGGCATTGGCGGACGGTCATTGCAGACCGAGCAGACGTTGGGGCGGCGGTTTTTGAAGATGTCACCGCGCTTCATGTCACCGTCTGTGTCGGCCATGCGAAATGCTCCGGGGTGGAAGAGGGCAGGGCTGCGCGGGCAGCCTGGTGTGGGCACGTCCCGGTTTCATAGGCGCGCTCGGTATCGCGGCTCTGCATCATGCAGGTGCAGTCGTTTTTGGGGCCACCACGCAACGTGGCAGCGGTTGCTTCGTATGCCAGAAGGCCCTGGATCGCCCCCTCCAGCACCGCGCACCGTGCCTGCAAGGCATCGATTTCCACATGTATCTTCGCTGCGTCTGCAAACGTCTGCCGCTCTAGCCGTATTGCCTCATCCCGTTCCGCCGTCCGCTCGATACCCTCGCGCCGGGCTGCAATTCCACCTAGGCGTTCAGCTAGGGTGCGAGGGTCTAAGTGTCTTGCTCTACGAGCCATTTGGGCCTCCATATGTGAAAGTTAGGAATGCAATGATAATGATAAGCATGATAACTTCAGGAGAGTTAGGCATTTCGCTTGTCCAGTACAGTTACACGGGGATCATCATCGCCCCGAAGGATTAAGGGAAGGGCCGCCTGAAAGGAATTGTGGTGGCGTACTACAAGAGGTTCGCCCTTGATGAGTACAGAGGCGCGCCATCCTGCATCCCTGATCTTCTCTTCAAGGGGCCTGTCAATTACGTGATAATAGATGGGGCAATCTTGAGGTACTTGGTCCCTGATGGAGCGCCGGTCCCTTGCGAGTAGATTTGTGGCATCCACAACTACGTTCTTTCCAAGTTCAATGTTGGTCTTCACATTAGCGTGTAGGAGTGCAAAGACTTGGGCGTTCTTGCTTTGATCCTTGAAGTCGCTGCAGAGTTGTCCACGAATTATATCAGAAGAAAGATACAGACAATCAGTGAAGTCGTTTTCAAATGCGTAATAGGATTTGCCTGCGCCGCTGGGACCAATGAGCATGTGGAGGTCGCCCGGCTTATAGGTGGGGCCGTCTGTCCAAAAGTGGTCTGCCTGCAGGACTTCGATGCCTTCTGCTCGCCACATATCTACCACAGAGGGGCGGTCATCAATTACAAGGATAGGCTCATAGCCCAAGGCCCTGATCTTGTCAAGCATTTCCCTCTTGACTACAGTGTCAGGCCGGTAGTCACCAGAGGGGCGCATCAGTATGTCCTTAGCGCTTCTGAGATTTCCTGTGTGTTCTTCCAGCCAATCTTCTGTGATACTGCGGTATTCTTCAGGTCGGCCTGTACATACAAAAACAGGAACACCTAAGTCTGCGTGACTCACAAGGGAGGCAAGAAAGCATACGCCTTTGTTGGGGGCATCATCGCCCATCTTGTCGAAGAACTGTTTCCATTCCTTCTTACCGCCTGTGACGTGTTCACGGCGGTGAGTAGGATCACTAAGGGTGCCATCAATATCTATACAAATACAGGGCTTTAGAGTTGTGTCAGGCATTCTGCTACCTCTATAAGGTTGGAGTTGACCATGCTAAAGTAGTATATGAGGCCGTAGTCAGTAAGGAAATCCTTGAGCCATAGTCGAAGGGCCATGGCTGCTACAGGGTGGAGGTCGTATGGGATAAGGCACACCTTATCGAATGTCTACATTGGGGATGATGACAGAAGGCTTGAAGACAACACGGTAGAAGTTATCGCTTACATTTGCGTCATCAATCTGTTCAGCAAAGAAGGTTACGTTGTCGGAGAGGCCGAGGAAGTGCTTCTTGTACTGGCCGGGGCCGGTCTTGCAAGTGACAGTGAGTTCCCCTGCGGCGTCGAAGTTTCCTAGGGAGCAGTAGCCTGTCAGTTCGAGAATGTAGTCGCCATTAATGCCGTTGTAGAATACGACACGACGCAGAATCTCGAAGTTGTCGGCGGCTACTGACAGGTTGTGTGAGGCCACGTCTGCATCACGATCACAAGCAGTAACACCAAGAGCGATAGCGACGAGCATGAAGAAGGGAATAAGGCGC
>Ga0105050_10001795_pt1 | contig 31557 bp, 30 predicted proteins | sample FRY01_FD_78088 | JGI IMG/M metagenome (GOLD analysis project Ga0105050, IMG submission 78088) | Freshwater microbial communities from Lake Fryxell liftoff mats and glacier meltwater in Antarctica - FRY-01 | ecosystem: Environmental > Aquatic > Freshwater > Ice > Glacier meltwater ...
GACTGTTCATTTACAGCTCCTTTGCTTTGAAATATAGTAGCGTTTAAAAACTACATTGACAAGATATAGTTTCTGAACGATACTAATTTAGTTGCGTTGATATATTAAAGCCCAACACGGACCGGCGCCCCCACATGTCACCGCGGCAAGTACTGTTCTTGCTCCGGGGAGGATTGATCAACTGGATGAAAGAGCGCCTCTCCGTTAAAACACAAGGAACTTAGTCATGCAAACTACTGACCCGAACCATCATCAACGCCACGCACCCAGCACGTCATTCCAGTCAGCCTTAAGCACCGAGAAGCTGCCGGGGATACTACATATCATTGCCGTCGGTAGTGGCAAGGGCGGCGTTGGAAAATCTACAGTGAGCGTCAATCTGGCGCTCGCACTGCATCAGCTCGGGGCGCGCGTCGGGCTCGTCGATGCCGACATCCTTGGCCCCAGTATCCCCGGCATGCTCGGCATCCCAACCGGTGAGCCGCCAGCGATGACTCCAGAGAGCAAGATGATCCCGGCGGAGCGGCACGGTCTAAAAGTGGTGTCGATGGGCATGCTCACCGGAGACGACAAACCGGCCGTCTTGCGTGGACCGATGGTGGGGAAATACCTGAAAATGTTCGTCGAAGGAGTGCAATGGGGACAGCTGGACTACTTGATCCTCGACCTCCCCCCCGGTACCGGTGACACCCAACTGACGTTGGCACAGAGTATGCCGCTGTCGGGCGTGGTAATCGTGACGACACCACAGGCGGTGAGCCTCAAGATCGCCCGCCGAGGCTTGCGAATGTTTGAGAAGGTGCAGGTCAAGATTCTTGGGATCGTTGAGAATATGCGCACCTTCACCTGCCCCCATTGCGGCGAGAGTACGGATATCTTCCGTCACGGCGGTGGCGAGCAGATGAGCCAGGAGCTCGGCGTCCCATTCTTGGGTGCACTACCTATTGATGCCAACGTAGTCACCTGCGGAGACAAGGGGCGGCCAATCATAGTGGACCAGCCAACGTCGGTCAGCGCCAAGGTGTATGCCGCCATCGCCACGGCGCTCGTGGATCAACTCCACGCAGCGGTCACAGTGCTGAAGCCCTTCGTGTGGAAGTGGGACCGTAACGAGGGGGCACCAGCCTGGGTGGAAGGCGCAGTGCGCCCTACTGGATCGCAGAACACTCCCATCGGTTTCCTGCGTCGCGATCCACGCACCTTATCCATTCTCTGGGAGGACGGTCATCGCGACGACTTTGACGTCCGCGACCTGCGATTGGCATGTCACTGCGCCCTCTGCGTCGAAGAGATGAGCGGACGCAAGCTGCTCGATCCAAAGACAATACGCTCTGATGTCAGCCCACAACAGATCGTGAGCATAGGCAACTACGCAATCCAGTTCGATTGGAGTGACGGCCATAACAGCGGGATATATTCGTTTAACGATCTGCGTGCCTTAGGCGTGCGTGCTGCGTCGAAGATCGTTGACAATGTCTGATTACCTGCTTGCGGATCTGCCTGTCAGCATTTGCGCGGAGACTTCGCTTGCCGACCCCGACACTTGCAAGTTCATCGTGAGCCGTAACTTGCATCCTGGCGGCCCCTTCTTTTTTGGCAGCAAAGAACGGGCAGTTGGATCTCCGCTCGGCGAGCGACTGTTCGCACTCCCCGGTGTGGCCAACGTGCTCATTGCAGAGAGCGTGCTGATCATCTGCAAGGACCCGAGCGCATCGTGGTCCAGCCTCAAAGCGGCCATCGGGGCGGCCATCCGGACGCAGCTGCTGAGTGGCGTTCCGGCAATTCTAGAGACACATGTCTACACAGGCACGCAAGGAAGGTCCGATGCAGAGATTTATACGGTTATTCAGGCACTGCTGGACAAGGAAGTCAATCGTTCAATCGCCAACCACGGCGGGAAGATTTCGATTGTGGAGGTCCGGCAAGGGAAAGTTTTCATCGCCATGAGCGGCGGCTGCCAGGGATGTGCGTCCTCTCAGGTGACGCTGCGGCAGGGATTCGAAGTCATGCTGAAAAAGGTCGCCCCAGAAATCGAGGAAATTGTTGATACGACAAACCACGCAGCAGGGAAGCATCCGTTTTACCCGCGCAATCCGGTACCCCTATAACAAATCGACTGTCCCAGGAAACGTCTCCAACCGTCAACAATGTGGTGTCAGGCAAGTTTGGAAGTGGCGATCAGCAACCGATTGGCATGCTGCAACTAGATCCGTGACAAACAGCCCCATCTTGCTTTATCATGAAACTTCAAGATGAATCATGATGGAGATAGCCATGACAACGACTGTCCGCGAAAAGTTTTCCTCCCAAGCCGCACCGGATGTCTTGGCGGCGCTGCGTCAGATCGCAGAAAGCCAAGGACGCCAGTTTCAGTCCGTGCTGGATGAGGCCATGCGCGACTACATCGACCGGCAACAAAAGGAACGTCCTCGTCGTCACGTGATGGCCGCGTTTGCATCTAGTCTGGATGAGTTTGATAGTCTCTACCGTGAATTGGCCAAGTAAGCCATGGCGCACGATTACCTGATCGTCGCCGACGTGCTCGGGATGCACACGGTGCTGATGCAACGACATGGTGGTGCGCCAGGCGTGCGTGATCCAGGTGCGCTTGAGTCTGCACTATTTCGCCCTCAGACGGGCTATTACGAGGACATCGTGGCTGAAGCGGCGGCGCTGCTGGAGAGCCTGGCAATCAACCATCCTTTTGTGGACGGCAACAAGCGCAATGCCTTTGCCGCCGCCGACGTGTTCCTACGCATCAATGGCTGGCGCTTGCAACGTTCACCGATGCAGATCCACGCCGAGATGATCCAGATGTTCGAGGCCGGAAGCTTTGATATCGCCCACCTCGATCCCTGGCTACGGGCATTCGCGGTCGTGGCAAAGTGATCACATGAGCGAGAAGACGGGTCTTAGCCCACTACGGTTGCGATGGAGCCTGAAATCTGCACTGTAAATGGTGCCCCGAGCCGGAATCGAACCGGCACGCCATTAGGCTGCAGATTTTAAGTCTGCTATGTCTACCAATTTCATCATCGGGGCAACTCAATGAGGCGCTATTGTATCCAAAAAGCGCCGAGTCGCATCAGCCCTTGCAAGGAAAGCGGATTGGGAGGTAACGTAAAATCGATGCAGCGGCCTTTTCCTGATGGAATTGCGGGTTCGCCAGCGCCCAACGAATGAACTCAGCTAGTACTTCATCGCGAGCAACGCCACCGGTCGGCAAACACACCGTTTTAGGTGATTTAGGATCGCGGGTGAGCTCAGATCCTTGGTAGACCCCCTCTCCAAAGCCATAGCAAAAGGTTTGAGCCTCAAGATCGGTCCTGCTCTGGCAGAGGTTGATCATTGCACCAAGCGATACATCTGACTGGGGCACATTTTGTGCGTTGGACAAGAGAGGGAGTGCGGCAAAGATCGTGGTGATAACTAATTTTTTAATCATGGCTTTTCCAAAAATAATGTGATGTGTGTGGTGTCTGGATTAGCGTCTAAAGCCGCCAAAATGACCGCCACCAAAGCTACGACCAGAGTCTCTACCACCACCAAAACGATCACTGTTGAAGTCGCTCCTTCCCTCGCGTCCGAACTGATTTTCTTGGCTGGCCTCGCGTGCACGATTTGGGTTCGCTCGATCTTGTGACGCGTCGCTACGGGCTTGCTGATTCATCTGACTAGCTTGGCTGCGCTCCTGAGGAGTGGCGTTCCGATTAAACGCACTTTGTGCGTTTTGACGTGCTTGGTCAGCGCGCTGCTTATCCTCTGGACTCGCATTATTTTTCCAATCATTGGCTGCGTTTTGCTGGCGAGAAATATCGTTGCGTGTCATTGCGCTATGGTTGTCTGAACCATAGCGGTTGCTCAGCGACGAATTTCCGTATGGCACGCCATCACGATGGGCAGGATTATGCGCCCAGGTGCTGTCGTTTCCGAGGCGGTCAGATCGATAATTGGATGCTGAGTTGTAACGATTGTTAAAGTTGTTAAAGTTGTTATTGTTGATCGTGATGGATCCTGAGCCCCAGTGTGGGGTAGACCACAGCGCAGCACCAACGGCCATTCCAATGCCGAAACTCATCAGACCCCAGCCTGGGTTATAGACTGGATAAGGCGGATATGCCGCATAGGGCCATGCACCGTACACCATCATTGGGTTATAGGTTGGCACATAGACCACCTGCGGGTTGGCCGGAACAATAATAATGTTTGACTGCGGGTCACTGGTCACTGACACCTGCTGATTGGACCGCAAGTTACCGGAATGCTTGGCCTTGGCACGCAAGGCTTGCACAGCTTGCATCAGATCCTTGGGCTGGGCGAGGTAGGCATCGCCCAATTTTTGGGTCCAGCCCAAGTTATTTCCGAGCATATTGAGTGCATCAGGAAATGTCACCAGCGATTTCACACTGTTATCCCACGTTTGTGCTTTTAAAGAATTTTGCAGCGCATCGCCTTTTAAATGGGCGTTGTTACGCGACCAATTCGATGCTTCGGCAATCTCAAGTGGGTAGGTGGAGGCCATCAACATTTGCGAGAGCAACGCGTCTGGATAAAGTGCAATCGAAGACACCATCGATTCAAGTTGCGGCAAGGTCAAATTAGCTGTTTGTCCACTTGTCTGCGCGAACGCAGGTTGGGTCAACGTCACGCCAATGAGTCCGCCTGTCGCCAGCGTCAACGCCATGGCAGCTGTCGCGGCCGAAAGTGAAAATTTACGTATTATGTTTTTTTGCATCATGTTTTCCCGAATCAGGGTGTAAAAAAATAGTGTTAGGCCATCGCTTTGACGGCTTGATAAATCTTTCCGAACACAGCATCCGCGTGCGCGGAATTCAGCCATCGAATAATCACGACCATGCCCATTTCAGGCTCAATCCAGGTAAATGAGCTACCCGCACCGACTGCAAAATAACTAGAGGCTGGCACGCTTGGAAAAACCTTTTGCTGATCATTCAACCAAACGAGATAGCCATAAAAAGGCGCTAACTTGCAGGGCACCTGCATACGTTTGATCCACTCGGCTGAAAGCACGCGCTTGCCGTTGGCCATCCCCTCATCCAACATCATCTGACCAATCAAGGCCTGATCTTCGCTACTAATAGACATACCACCACCCCAATGGGTGCCTCCTGGTACAGATTGCACACGCTTGCCGGCAACCTCAACCCACGCATCGTCATAGCCTACCCAATTCCAGTTCTCTTTCGCACCGACCGGACGTGTAATGGTCTCGCGAAAGACCTCGGGCAAGGGGCGTTGGAACAAATGCAGCAAAGCAAGCGACAACTGATTAATACGGACGTCGTTGTACTCCCAATACGTGCCCGCAGGCTGCAAAGGACGGGCGTCACCCTTGACACCATCCGGCGCCTTTGCAAACGTCACCGCACGATAACGATCGACCTGATCAGGGAGTCCAAACAATGTACCTTCCCACTCGCTCGTCTGCTGCAGCATCTGCTCCCAAGTCACTAGAGCATTATTACCTTCGTCGAAACCGATTCCCTTCAAATGCCTACCGATCGGCTCGTTCACATCCTTAATGAGTCCGCGATCAAAAGCCACACCCGCTAATAATGCGAGGTAGGTTTTCGCCACACTAAAAGTCAGATCTGCACGCGCGGGTTCACCCCAAGAGGCCAGGGTTTTTCCGTGCAACAAGATGGTGCCCGAATTGGGGCCACGTGAGTGCACAGGTCCATACAATTTGTTGTAAGGCGCAGGATCTCCATGATGTACACCCCAGTTACTGCTTGTGCAGTCGCGGTCCCAAAGACTTTCATGATCAATCGCAAACTGGACTGCTTGCTCAAGCGAGGGGTTCTGCATACATCACCTTATAAAAATAGCGGTCGACATGTATTCGATGCGAATGAGAGTGACCAATTTGTAAAATTATTAACGGTTCTGACATCTATGTGCCAATTTTGGCACAGTAATTGCGTACAGACCTAACAACCGGGTGTAACTACTCATTCCAACCTGTTGCCTCTTCAATGATTTACCTGTTAAAAGAAATATGCTTGCTAGACGAAGTCGTGACAAACCGATTCAGAGGAAGACTATGAACTACTCTCATAAAGCTTTAAAGGCCCCTTTGGCAAAATTCAGCCTACGCGCCGGCTTATTGGCTTGTGCCATCGCCGCCACCGTAGCCTTCACCCCACCTGCCCAAGCGGGCAAAAAGAACGACACATTGGGCTTTGCTTACGATCAAACGCCTGAAAACATCGACCCTTACTACAACAACGTGCGGATTGGCGTGATTATTGCCGCCAACGTTTGGGATACGCTGATATACCGCGATCCCGTGACAGGCGAATACAAAGGTCAACTGGCTAAAAGCTGGAAGCAAATCGATGACCGCACTTTAGAGTTTGATCTACGAGAGGGCATCAAGTTCCACAATGGTGAAGAGTTTGACGCAGACTCCGTTGTTTTCACTCTGAATTTCGTTTCCGACCCTGCCAATAAAGCCAGACAACAGACTGTCACAGGCTGGATTGAGAAAGCTGAAAAAGTTAGCAAATACAAAGTTCGTATCATCAGCAAGCAGCCTTTTCCTGCTGCGATCGACTATCTCGCAACTGCCATTGCGATTCATCCCGCTAAATACTACAAAGAAGTGGGTCCCACCGGCATGAACCTCAAGCCTATTGGCTCTGGTCCATACAAGGTTGTTGAGCACATTCCTGGTAAATCTTTAACGCTTGAGCGCAACAAAGATTACTTTAAGGACTCCCCAAAGGCTCAGCCAAAAATCGGTAAAGTACGCATTCGCTTCATCCCTGACCGTCAGACACAGATGGCTGAAGTGATGTCCGGTGGTGAAGACTTCATCATGCACGTCCCTAAGGATCAGGCCGAAAAGCTCAAGTCATTCCCTAGTTTGCAAGTGCAGAGCGGCAACACCATGCGCATTGTGTTCCTGCAGATGAATACCCGTGATGGCACGCCTGCTCCGCAACTCAAGGATATCCGTGTGCGTCACGCGATTGCCCATGCGATTGATCGCGAAGCGATTTTGAAAAACATCGTGGGTGGTGGCGAAATACTCAACTCCATTTGCACACCGTCGCAGGTAGGCTGTTCAAGCAAAGGCGTAAAAGTCTACAATTACGATCCTGCATTAGCCAAGAAATTATTGGCCGAAGCTGGCTATCCTAATGGTTTTGAAGTGGATCTGATGGCTTATCGTGAGCGTCCACAAACTGAAGCCATGATCAACTACTTGAGCGCAGTGGGCATCAAGCCAAAGTTAAGCTTCATGCAATATGCAGCGATGCGTGATCTGGCTCGCGGCAACAAAACCTCCCTCACGCACCAAACTTGGGGCTCCAACTTGGTCAATGACCTGTCGGCCTCCACACCGGTGTACTTTGGCGGTGGTGCCGACGACGTGAGTCGTAACCCTGAGGTCATCAAGCTGCTCAAAGAAGGTGACAGCACGGTTGACATGAAAAAGCGCCAAGAGGTTTATCAGAAGGCTCTGTCCATCATTGCTGATCAAGCCTATGCCGTACCACTGTGGACGCTGCCTGTTTATTACGTTGCTAGCAAAGAAGTGAACTTCAAGCCCTACCACGACGAACTCGTTCGTTTCTGGGAAATGAGCTGGAAGTAATCATTTCTTTTATGACTTTTTTATTTGTATCTTAGGTAAGGCATCATGCTGGCATATATTACTAAGCGACTAGGACTTGCCGTCCTGGTCGCACTGACAGTTTCAATTCTTGCCTTCATGCTGCTTTACCTTTCGGGCGATCCGGCATTAGCCATCGCTGGAGAGGGCGCGCGACAGGTTGACATCGACATGGTTCGCAAAACCTACGGTTTTGACCAGCCGATTATTGTGCAGTTTGGTAACTGGTTGTTCAAAATCATTCAGGGCGATCTAGGTCAGTCGATTTATTTCAAAACAGAGGTGGGCAAGCTTATTTTTACTAAGCTTGAAACCACACTACTGCTCGCCCTGTACTCGCTCGCTTTTGCGCTGATTATTTCAGTACCACTCGGCGTCTTGGCCGCCATTTACAAAAACAGCTGGATCGACCGCTTGTGTCTGGCCGTTGCGGTGGTTGGTCAAGCGATGCCTAATTTCTTTTTCGCGCTGATCTTGATTATGTTGTTCTCGATTACTTGGCGCATCTTGCCGGTATCAGGAAGCGACACCTGGGAACACTTTGTGATGCCTTCGATTGCCCTCGGGTATTACGCGGCCCCCGCATTTATGCGTCTGATCCGAGCCGGCATGATCGAAGTACTCAGTGCCGACTATATCCGTACAGCCCGTGCAAAAGGTCTACCGACTCGCAGCGTGATTTTTAAGCATGCGCTGCGTAATGCAATCGTCCCAGTCGTGGCTCTCGCAGCAGTGCAACTCGGCTTTCTACTGGGTGGTTCAATCGTGATCGAGACTATTTTCGCTCTGGATGGCCTAGGCTATCTTGCCTATCAAAGCATTATTCAAAAAGATTTCCCCGTTACGCAGGTGATCGTCTTGCTGCTATCCGTCATTTACATCTTGTTGACCTTGGCCTCCGATATTGCCAACGCTTGGCTTGATCCTCGTATTCGTGTTGCTTGAGATGAAAAAAAATACGGCTCTCTATGTAGGTTGCAGCCTACTCATTTTCATCGTCTTCTGTGCGATCTTTGCACCTTGGCTCTCTCCGTATGATCCCTACGTTCAGGATCTCACCAATCGGACCGTTCCGCCTGTCTGGTACGAAAAAGGCAGTTGGGCGCATCCTCTAGGCACTGATCAACTCGGTCGAGACTATTTGTCGCGCTTAATTTATGGCGCGCGGATTTCACTATTAATTGGCTTGAGTGTGGCTGTGATCTCCGGCTTTATCGGTACAACCATGGGCATGTTGGCGGGTTACTTTGGTGGTCGCATCGACATGTTTGTGTCCTTCATGGTGACCACCCGCCTATCAATGCCTGTCATTTTAGTGGCGCTGGCAACGGTCGCCTTGGTGGGTGGCTCCTTGTGGGTCGTCATCATGGTGCTCGGTCTGTTGAAATGGGATCGTTTTGCTGTGGTGATGCGTAGCGCAACACAACAAGTGCGTGCCATGGAGTATGTCTCTGCCGCTCAATCTGCAGGAGCCTCGACATTGCGGATTATGTTGACCGAGGTGCTACCAAATGTACTGCCGCACTTGATCGTCATTGCAACGCTCGAAGCCGCCAGCGCGATTTTGCTTGAGGCTGCACTCTCATTCTTGGGCCTGGGTGTCCAACCCCCACTGCCTTCTTGGGGCTTGATGATTTCGGAGGCAAAGTCTTACATGTTCTTTTCATTTTGGCTGATTGCAATACCTGGTTCGGCTCTGGCTTTATTGATTTTCTCCATCAACCTCGCGGGTGATGGTCTCCATCAGCTCCTGACACCGGGCGAGAGAGCTTAATCATGGTGACTGACGAAATTGTTCTAGATGTACAGGGACTGACTGTGGATATCTCCACACCTCGTGGCACGCTCCACGTTGTGCGCGATATTTCGCTGCAGGTCAAACGCGGTGAAACGCTTTGTATCGTGGGTGAGTCGGGCTGTGGTAAATCGATTACCTCACTCTCCATGATGGGCTTATTACCAAAAACAGCTAGACGCACGAGTCGCGTTTTTGAATTTCTCGGCGAAGACCTGGCACGCGCCAGCAAACAGCGTATTAACGATTTACGTGGCAATCGCATGGCCATGATTTTCCAAGAGCCGATGACGGCGCTCAACCCTGCCTATACGATTGGCGATCAGTTGACCGAGCATTATCGTCATCATCGCAAAGCTTCTGCTCAAGAAGCACGGCTGCGCGCAGTCGAGCTGCTTGAGAAAGTCGGCATCGCTTCGGCGGCTGAGCGACTCGGACAGTACCCCCACCAACTCTCCGGCGGTTTACGTCAACGCGTCATGATTGCAATGGCCTTGATGTGTGGGCCTGAACTCTTAATTGCCGACGAACCCAGCACGGCCTTGGATGTCACCATACAAGCACAAATTTTGCGGCTGTTAGCAGACTTGCAAGACGAGCTTGGCATCGCCATGGTGCTGATCACGCATGACCTCGGCGTCGTGGCGCGTATTGCTGATCGAGTTGCGGTGATGTATGCCGGACAGATCGTCGAGGAAGGGGCTGCAGCAGATATCTTTGCTTCTCCCCAACACCCTTACACACGGGGTCTGATTAGCTGTATTCCGATTCCAGGAAAAACGATGCCTGGCGGCAAGCTCGGTACGATCCCTGGAGTAGTGCCTTCATTAATTGGAGAAATGAGAGGCTGCTCCTTCAAGGATCGCTGTTCACTTGCTCAAGAACGCTGCAGCGACACCATTCCCATGTACAAAAACATTCAGGGTCAGCAATGGCGCTGTGTCATCAACCAGAGCAACCAGAGCGGAGCAGGCCAATGACTGCCCTGATTGAGACTAAAGACTTACAACGAACATTTTCAGTCAGTGTCGGGCTGTTCAAACCACGCCAAACGCTCCACGCTGTCAATGGTGTGGATCTGACTGTTGAGCGCAAAGACGTGCTTGGCATTGTCGGCGAGTCTGGCTGCGGCAAGTCAACCCTCGCGCGCATGCTGCTCGGCCTAACACCCCCCACACGCGGTAACATTTTGATTGATGGTCAAGACATTAGCAAAATTGACCGACGCGAACTCGCGCGCCGGATTCAGCCCATTTTTCAAGATCCATACTCATCATTAAATCCTCGGCGCACGATCGCATCGATCGTTGCATTCCCTCTTGATGTGTTGGGTGTTGGTACGAGTACTGAGCGCCGTAACAAGGCGATCGAGATGCTGGATCGCGTGGGTTTACCTGCCCGTTATGCGGACAATACTCCCGGACAACTTTCTGGCGGGCAGCGCCAGCGCGTTGCGATCGCACGTGCTTTGGTGATCAATCCAGAAATCGTAGTTTGCGATGAACCGACCTCTGCACTCGATGTGTCGGTGCAAGCACAGATCTTGAATTTGTTGCTGGATTTACGCAAAGAATTCAATCTGACTTATGTGTTTATCAGTCACAACCTCGCAGTCGTCGAACACATTGCAACGCAAGTCGCAGTCATGTACTTAGGTCGTGTCGTCGAACTCACACGCACGGCAGAGCTATTCAAGCATCCGAGACATCCTTACACTCAGGCTTTGCTAGCCTCAGTGCTTACGCCCGAGCCTGGTTTAGGTATCCCCGATATGGGGCTTGGCTTATCGTTTCCGGACCCCTTGCATCCGCCGAGCGGTTGTGCCTTTCACCCTCGCTGCCAGCAGCGACGTCCAGAGTGCTCCGTGGACCATCCCCACCTGCTTCGTGACGCGCAAGGTGACGTGGCCTGTCATCTTTACCCTGCAAAAGCATAGTGAATAGCATCTTAGGGTAACCAAAGCAAAGCGGCACCGTGATGAACGGTGCCGCTTAAATCAATATTGCATCAGCCAATATTGCATCAGTAATACTGATTGGATACAAACCACTTAGAACGGGGCAAGACCGAGCGCAGCACGAAAACGATTTTTGACGAACACACCATCGCGCGAAGGCAAAGCACGAGGCAGATCGTCAGCCTTTACCAAAATCTGCGCAAACGTCAACGCTTTACGCTCATTTACATTTTGCTGGACCTGCTGCAAACCCGACATATCCTTGACCTGGTAGGCATTAGCAATCCCGCAGGCTTGGGCCACAGCTGTCAGATTGGTCCCAAGACTTGAGTGACTGTGCTGCATACCTGTCTCACCAAAGTGACCGTTATCAAGCACGACAATCGTGAGGTTGGTGGGATTTTGTGCATTAACAGTTGCCAGGGCTCCGATCCCCATCAACTGCTCACCGTCACCCGTAATGACGAGCACGGACTTATCGGGCTGTGCGAGGGCTAATCCCATACCCATCGCAGCTGCACCACCCATCGCCCCCCAGAGGTAAAAGTTTTTATCACGATCGCCCGCAGCAAATACGTCATATGTCGCGGATCCCAGACCCGAAACGATGAGGACATCGGGGCACTGGGCGATCAGTTGACTCACAAACTCGCGGCGATCAATGGTGCCGGCAAAAGATTGAACTTGACTCATTGAAATTCCTATCTAAGTATCTTGGATGATGTTGATCAAAAGACAACGGGTACGCTTAGTTGCGCAGCCACTTTTTGCGTCCGATCAACCGCTGCGACAGGAGAACAGCAACCTGCTCTCCACCCTCAAATGCGAAGTCCAGCGCAGCACCCACGACGTCTTCGACCTCGTCAGCATATTCAGCACGGTAAACCTTGATGCCCATCAGTTCCATCGAACCTTGGGTTGCTTTGCTCATCGGCACTTGCCATGGATTGAACTCGGCGTACTCACCACGCATCGTGACGAGTGTCAAAAATGGAAAACGACAGCTTTGCAACAACGACATCATGTTGATGCAATTGCCCACACCACTGCTTTGCATCAACAGTGCATGACGCTGACCACCTAGCCACGCACCGCTCGCGACGGCAACGCCCTCTTCCTCCGTCGTCAGCACGATGCCACGCATGGCGGGATCTTCATTGACACGACGAATGACATGCGCATGACCTGCATCAGGCACATAGGAAACTTGCTGAATGCCACCTTCTTTTAAAACGTTGAAGATTTGGTCTTGCCAGGCTGGCGTAGGTGTAATGACTTCACTCATGTCTCGCGAATCCTTGTGATGGATAAAATGATTGTGTGTAACCAATCGCTACTATACGTCCGTTTTTACCGGAAGCGGCAAAGCAGTTTTATAACGCACCTGCTTCAACGCAAAACTCGAACGGATCTTTTCAATACCTGGGATTGGGGTCAGTTGCTCAAGAATAAATTTTTCCAATGCTGCGATGTCTGCAACCGCCACACGAATAAGATAGTCACTATCGCCCGTCATGAGATAGCACTCCATCACCTCATCATGTTCGCTGATACGTTGCTCAAAATGTGCAAGCGATTCTTTGCTTTGGCTTTTCAGACTAATGTTGATGAAAACATTCAGCCCCAGCCCAAGTGCCGAGGCATTGGCCAACGCCACGTAACGATCGATCACACCGGCGGACTCAAGTGCACGAACACGAGCCAAACAGGGCGATGGGCTCAGATGAATCCTGCGCGCCAACTCGATGTTGGATAAAGCCCCATCGATCTGTAATTCAGACAAAATCTTTAAATCAGTAGAATCCAGTTTCATCACGCTACTTTTTTTAATTATTCAGCATTTAATGCCGCATATTATCATTTTTATTACTCATTAAGGCAGCTCATGCTGCGCACAAACTCCTAAAATATCAACATGTGCCGAAACGTGAGGTTCACAAATTTCGTCACACAACCTGACCCTTCACCCCCTCCCGTATGACATCCCAATATGAACGCAGCGATTGATCCACGTCCCTCCTCTTGGCCCAGCACCACCATAGATACCGACACTGAAGAGACAAACGAATGGAAGCAGGCATTGCTAGCCGTATTGGAAAATGTAGGGCCTGAGCGCGCTAAATTTCTACTTGATGAGCTGGTACGTACAGCAAATACCGCACAAGTTGGCTGGCGCCCAGAGCTCAGCACGCCCTACGTCAACACCATCTCCGTTGAACAACAACCTGTTTTCCCCGGTGATCTCGCGATCGAAGAGCGTCTAGCCTCCATCATGCGGTGGAATGCCCTAGCGATGGTCGTGCGGGCGAATCAGGCCTATGGCGAGCTTGGTGGACATATTGCGAGCTATGCGAGCGCTGCCGATCTGTTCGAGACGGGTTTCAACCATTTTTTTCATGCACGACGCGGAACCGGTCCTGGTCAGCATCGTGGTGATTTGGTGTTCTTTCAACCACATAGCGCTCCAGGCGTGTATGCTCGGGCCTATCTCGAAGGTCGCTTAGAGGAACAGGACTTACTGCACTATCGTCAGGAAATCCAGGCGATTGAGCATGGCGCCCAAGGGCTTTCGAGTTATCCGCACCCCTGGTTGATGCCGGATTTCTGGCAGTTTCCAACGGGATCGATGGGGATTGGTCCGATCAGCTCTATTTATCACGCACGCTTCATGCGCTACCTGACGCATCGCAACTTATTAAATTGCGATCACCGTAAAGTCTGGGGTGTGTTTGGCGATGGCGAAATGGATGAACCCGAATCCATGAGCGCACTCACGCTGGCGGCCCGAGAGGGATTAGACAATCTGGTCTGGGTGGTGAATTGCAACCTCCAACGCCTTGACGGTCCTGTACGGGGGAATGGTCGCATTATCGATGAGCTTGAAAAGCTGTTTACAGGTGCCGGCTGGAATGTCATCAAGCTGGTCTGGGGAAGCGATTGGGATGGTTTGTTTGCCCGCGACTTGACCGGTGCCCTCGCGCGCGCCTTTGCCAATACCGTTGATGGTCAAATGCAAACCTTTGCCGCTAAGGACGGACGTTTTAATAGAGATACCTTCTTTGGCCAAAACGAAGAGCTTGCACGCTTGGCGCAAGGGATGACAGACGATCAGATCGATCGTCTTAAAAGGGGTGGGCATGATCTCGTCAAAATTCACGCGGCTTACGCAGCAGCCGCCCAGCATGTCGGACAACCCACGGTGATCTTGGCGCATACGAAAAAGGGTTATGGCATGGGGAGCGCTGGTCAAGGCAAAATGACCACGCACAGTCAGAAAAAACTGGATGACACCGACTTAATCGAGTTTCGCAATCGCTTTAATCTCCCGCTCACGGATGAACAGGCCACTTCGCTGAGCTTTTATCGCCCAACGCCTGATAGCCACGAGATGCAATATCTGCAAGCCAAGCGGCAAGCGCTTGGAGGCTTCTTGCCTAAGCGCGAAACGACTTGCGATATTGTTTCTGTTCCGGAGATGAGCAAATATGCTCAGTTTGCACTGCAAGCTGATGGCAAAGAAATGAGCACGACCATGGCATTTGTTCGGGTGCTCGGCAATCTACTCAAGGATCCCGAACTCGGTCCGCGCATTGTCCCGATTGTGGCGGATGAAGCACGTACGTTTGGTATGGCTAATCTCTTCAAACAGGTTGGCATTTACTCAAGTGTGGGTCAGCGCTACGCACCCGAAGACATTGGTTCCGTACTGAGTTATCGCGAGGCGCTTGACGGCCAGATTCTCGAAGAGGGGATTTCCGAGGCGGGTGCAATCGCCAGTTGGACGGCCGCAGCAACGAGCTATAGCGTGCATGGCCTGGCGATGTTGCCCTTTTATATCTACTACTCAATGTTCGGCTTTCAGAGGGTAGGCGATCAAATCTGGGCGGCAGCTGATCAGCGTCCCCGCGGCTTTTTACTAGGCGCGACCTCAGGCCGCACCACGCTCGGTGGAGAAGGCCTTCAGCACCAGGATGGCACCAGTCACTTACATGCTGCGACAATTCCTAATTGCAAAGCCTACGATCCAGCCTTTGCCGGTGAAATGGCAGTCATCATTGATCAAGGCGTGCAGGAAATGATGGTGGAGCAGCGTGACGTTTTTTATTACGTCACCCTTATGAATGAAAACTACGCTCAACCAAGTTTGCCAGAGGGTGTACGTGAACAAATTATTCGGGGCATCTACCAGTTTGCTGTTTATAAGGCCGAAAAAGAAACAGCACAAGTCACGTTACTGGGCTCAGGAGCAATCTTGACTGAAGTGATTAAAGCTGCCCAACAACTTTGCGCCGAAGGCATCACAACGTCCGTCTACAGTGTCACGAGCTGGAGCGAGCTTGCCCGCGATGGTCTAGCCTGCGAACAAGCGCTGTTAGCTGGCGCGCCCGAGGCTGGTGTACCATTTATCTATCAGCAACTCTCTAATAGCCAAGGGCCCATCATCGCAGCGACTGACTATGTTCGTACTGTGCCAGAATCGGTACGTGCTTATGTTCCATCGAATCGTCGTTTCATGACCCTAGGCACGGACGGCTTTGGTCGCAGCGACACACGCGCTGCGCTCCGAACGTTTTTTGGAGTCGATGCCCAAACAATCGTCCGAGCAGCGCGACTGGCTCTGACTTAACGCTACCACTGCATGACAGAAGTCCAACGCCCCGCCCTTGTGCTCGATGCCTGCATCATGATGTCGGGTTTGTTACGCCCTTTACTACTGAATTTGGCAGAGATGGGCTTATTTAAGCCACTCTGGACGGACAAAATTGGGCAAGAGTGGCAACGTAATGCGGCCCGCCTGTGGCCAATCGATCCCGCACTGCTTAAGGACGAATGGCAATGCATGCAGGCACAGTTCCCCGCCGCAAATATGGGGGATGTGACCGAGTTCGAAACTGCGCTCAAGCACACGGATCGCAAAGACAAACATGTTGCGGCCACAGGTATTGCCGCTGTGCTTGCGCAACTGGGCAATCCCGTTAGCGTACTTACCTGGAACATTAAGGATTTCAGTCGCTCAGAGTTACGTCGACAACAGCTTGGGCTAATCGACCCTGATCGGCTGCTCTCCCAATGGTGGCCAACTGAGCGCCGAGCTTTAATCAATGCGCTCGACATCACTGTGGCCGAGTTGGTGACCAGTGGCAGACGTCAGCCTGAACCCATGCTCAGCTTGTTGCGAAGGGATCGACTATTTAGATTAGCCGGACTTTACGAGTTGTCGCAAAACAAAACCGCACAGAACGAAACAGCATAAAAAAAACCCTGCCAGGGATTAACCAGGCAGGGCGACTGACTCAGAGGTCTTTACTGAGCAGGTGTTTCAGGTGCGGCCGCAGGTGCTGCTGGCGCAACCGCGGCAGGCGCTGCCCCACCCTGCTGTTCAATGCCACCAATGGCTTTGACCGACAAACGCAAACGACCCTTATCATCAGCCTCAATCACTTTCACACGCAAGGCCTGACCGACCTTGAGTACGTCGTTGATATTGGCAATGCGGTAATTTGCAATCTCAGAGATATGCAGCAGACCATCACGGCCTGGCAACACCTGAACGATGGCGCCAAAGTCGAGCAGACGCAACACGCTACCGTCATATTCCTGACCGACTTCGACATCAGCCGTCAATTCAGTAATACGACGCTGAGCATCATGCGCGCGATCAAGATCGGCACTCGAAATCACGATCGTGCCATCGTCGGAGATATCGATCTGGCAACCTGTTTCTTCGGTCAATGCACGGATAGTGGCACCGCCCTTACCGATCACATCACGAATCTTTTCAGGATTGATCTTCATGCTCAGCATGCGTGGAGCAAAGGCTGACAGTTCGCCGCGCGAGTTTTGAATGGCTTCGCGCATCTTGGTCAAAATATGCAAGCGACCATCGCGGGCCTGAGCCAACGCGACCTGCATGATTTCTTTGGTGATGCCCTGGATCTTGATGTCCATCTGCAAAGCAGTGATACCGTTCACGGTACCAGCAACCTTGAAATCCATATCGCCGAGATGATCTTCATCACCCAGGATATCGGTCAACACAGCAAACTTGCCTTCGTTGAGGATCAGACCCATGGCCACACCAGCGACGTGATCCTTGAGAGGCACACCCGCATCCATCATTGCAAGTGAACCACCACATACCGAAGCCATTGAGGAAGAGCCGTTTGACTCTGTAATCTCGGAGACTAGGCGAATCGTGTACTGAAAGTCTTGTGCGTCGGGAAGCAAAGGCACAAGTGAACGCTTAGCCAAGCGACCATGACCGATTTCGCGGCGCTTTGGCGTCCCAACACGGCCTGTTTCGCCAGTAGCAAAAGGAGGCATGTTGTAGTGCATGAGGAAACGATCACGATACTCGCCCATCAGCGCATCAATGATCTGTTCATTTTGCTTGGTGCCAAGCGTGGCAATCACCAGCGCTTGCGTTTCACCGCGCGTAAACAAAGCACTGCCGTGCACACGTGGCAATACGCCCAAACGGATTTCGATTGGACGCACCGTGCGAGTATCACGACCGTCAATGCGTGGCTCGCCACTCAGGATCTGGCTGCGAACGATTTTTGCTTCGAGGTCGAACAAAATATTGTCTACAGTCACGCCATCAGGCGCAGCAACGCCCTGTGCGGCAGCCGCTTCAGACAATTTGGCATGGACGCCGGAATAGACTTGGCGCAACTGTGTTGTACGCTCTTGCTTTTGACGTGTCTGATAGGCCGCATAGAGTGAATCTTGTGCCGCTGCAGTCACTGTAGCGATCAATGCTTCATTCTTAGCTGCGGGCTGCCAATCCCAATCAGGTTTACCCGCTTCGCGAACGAGCTCGTTGATGGCACCGATCACAGCTTGCATCGCATTATGGCCAAACACCACACCACCAAGCATCACTTCTTCGGACAACTGTTGAGCTTCGGACTCAACCATCAGCACGGCAGCCTCAGTACCCGCCACGATGAGATCCATCTGCGAGGTTTTGAGCTGCGTTGCGGTGGGGTTAACCAAGTATTGACCGTCAATGTAGCCCACGCGTGCGGCACCGATTGGGCCGTTAAATGGAATGCCAGAAACTGCCAAGGCAGCCGAGGCACCGATCATCGCAGGAATATCAGGGTCAATCTCTGGGTTGCAGGACAGCACGTGAATGATGACCTGGACTTCGTTGTAGAAGCCCTCAGGGAAAAGCGGACGCAGAGGACGGTCAATCAGACGCGAAGTCAGCGTCTCTTTTTCAGAAGGCTTGCCTTCGCGCTTGAAAAAACCACCGGGGATTTTGCCAGCGGCGTAGGTCTTTTCGATGTAATCAACTGTCAGTGGGAAAAAATCCTGACCTGATTTAGCATCTTTTTTGGCGACAACAGTCGCCAGCACAACAGTATCTTCGATGGTTACGAGCACTGCGCCTGAGGACTGACGAGCAATTTCGCCTGTCTCGAGCACGACAGTATGTTGTCCATACTGAAATGATTTGGTCACTTTATTGAACATGACTATTTATTCCTTACAAATGAAAAACCGTGTACGCCACAGCAGGAATGCCGCACCGACCACGGTTGACTCACGGGGAGACTGCCCCATGGATACCGATCACTTACGCAGACCGAGTTTTTCGATCAGAGCACGATAGGAATCTGGGTTGCGGCCCTTGAGATAATCTAGCAATTTACGACGACGACTCACCATGCGAAGCAAGCCGCGACGTGAGTGATGGTCTTTCATGTGGGTTTTGAAGTGGCCCGTCAGATCGTTGATACGCGCTGTCAGCAATGCCACTTGAACTTCTGGAGAACCGGTATCGCCCTGTGCGCGTTGATATTGCGCGACGATGTCAGATTTTTTAATATCAGCAACAGACATTTTATAACCTCAGATGACAAGCGTCAGGACCGAGGTGTCCTGACGTGATTGAAGAACGTGAATAAACTTAATAACTTTAAATAACACTAAAGCCCCAGAATTATAGCTGATTGGCTAAAATGAACCCAATTGATCCCAACGGGACCTGAATACCAGTCCCAAGATGCGTCCTACGAGAGCCTTATGATGACCAAATCGACTTCAACCGCCAACCATCACACCACCAGCACGAGCAAACGCCCCCTGCGTTCTGGCCGTTTTGTGCTGGCGTTGGTTTCAATGGCTGTTCTTGCTGGTTGTGCCAACTACAGCTCGGTCAAGCCCGGGATGTCTATTGCTGAGGCGGTCCAAAAGCTTGGCAAACCCTCGACCACATGCACACGTGAGGATGGTACGCAACGACTCATCTGGACAATGCAGCCTTATGGTCAATACGCTTGGGGGACGAACACGACACCACAGGGAACCGTCGTTGAGCTCCAACAGTTGTTAACTGACAAGCATTTTCAAGTGCTGACGACTGGCACCTGGACTGACCAGCGGTTGCTGTGTGAGTTTGGCGAACCCGCCAACAAGTACGGAATTTCTAAGGGAAATGAAATCGTCTGGGCTTATCGTTATAAGCAAGAAGACGTGTGGAATTCGATGATGTACGTCTACATGGGCCCACAGGGCAACCTGGTCAATCGTTTCCATCCTGCCCCTGACCCAGACGCACTCAGTGACGGGGACAGAATGCGTTGAAGCGCTAAAGCATGAAGCGCTAAAGCCTAATGCGCTAAAACCCGAAGGGCAACGCCTATGACATTAACGCCTAGCGCGCTGCCAACGCCATAACCAGACACCCCAGCCTGATAGTCCGTAGACGACAAACAAGCCGAACAAGACAACAGGCGGGTTACTGGAAATAAAAACGAATCCCGCCACAAAGACCAAAATCACCCAAAAGGGGACGCTGCGCCCCAAAGCAAAAGATTTGCCACTATAAAACGGCAGGTTTGAGACCATCGCCACACCACAATAAAGTGTAATGCCAAAGGCAGTCCAGGCAAGCAACTCCTTGGGTACCTGCAGGCGATTGTCCACGACCAGCCAAACAAAACCAGCGATCAAGGCACCGGCAGCTGGGCTGGGCAGGCCTTGGAAAAATCGCTTATCTACAACGGCGATATTGGTGTTGAAGCGCGCCAAGCGTAAGGCCGCCCCGCATACATACACAAAAGCAGCAAGCCAGCCCCAGCGACCGAGGTCGTGGAGCATCCACTCGTACATCACCAGTGCAGGCGCGACGCCAAAGGAGGTCATATCCGAGAGTGAGTCGTATTGCTCACCGAACGCAGAGGTTGTTTTGGTCAGGCGCGCAACGCGTCCATCCATCCCATCGAGCACCATGGCAACAAAAATGGCGATTGCTGCCATTTCGAATCGATTATCCATTGCTTGCACCACAGCATAAAACCCCGCAAATAATGCGGCGGTCGTAAAGGCATTGGGCAGAAGATAAATACTGCGGTGTCGTTGTTCTGGATCGCGCAATGGGTCAACAGGCATGAAGTTTGCTCGCTAAAGAATTTCAGGCAAATCGGCCAGTACGGTTGTCGTCGCGCTCACCTTGTCACCAATCGCCACACGAGGACGTGAGCCTATAGGCAAGTACACATCAACACGAGAACCAAAACGTATGAAACCATAACGCTGGCCGCGATACAAGCTTTCACCTTGTTTGGTGTAACAAAGAATTCGCTTGGCGACCAGACCAGCCACCTGCACAGCCGTCACGATATGACCCGCAGGCGTTCGCAGCACCATTGCATTTCGTTCGTTTTCAAGTGAGGCCTTATCCAGTGCCGCATTAAAAAATTTACCGGGAAAGTATTGTGTCATCAGTACCTCCCCATCTACAGGAGAGCGATTGCTGTGCACGTTAAATACATTCATGAACACGCTAATCTTGAGCGCGCGACGATCAGCGTAAGGATCCTGAGTTTCTTCGACCACGACAATGCGGCCGTCCGCCGGTGCAAGCACCGCACGTAGTTCAGTCGATCCAGAGCGGGCAGGATCACGAAAGAACTGCAATACAAAAATTGCAATGATCCAAAACAAGACAGACCAAGCTGGCGACAACCACGTCACGAGCAGAGCAATCAAAATCGAGCCGGCCAGAAAAGGCCAACCCTCGCGGGCAATAATCGGGTGGGGATAGAGAGGTGTATTCATCGTAGGGAGAAGGTTAACTCAAAAAAACACGCCCCGAGGGGCGTGTTTCAATTGCTCACTGATATAAATGAAATCAGTTCTTAGTCTTGTCGACCAGTTTGTTTGCAGCAATCCAAGGCATCATGGCACGCAGCTTTGAACCCACAACTTCGATCTGCGACTCAGCATTGATACGGCGACGCGAAATCAGCGCAGGCGCACCGGCTTGGTTCTCGAGGATGAAACGCTTGGCATACTCGCCAGTCTGAATATCCTTGAGTACTTGACGCATCGCTTCGCGAGTCGTGTCGGTGACGATCTTGGGGCCTGTTTCGTACTCGCCAAACTCTGCGTTGTTCGAAATCGAGTAATTCATGTTGGCGATACCACCTTCGTAGATCAGATCAACGATCAGCTTGAGCTCATGCAAACACTCGAAATACGCCATTTCGGGTGCGTAGCCTGCTTCGACCAACGTGTCGAAGCCAGCTTTGATCAACTCAACTGTACCGCCGCACAGAACAGCCTGCTCGCCAAACAAGTCCGTTTCTGTTTCTTCACGGAAATTGGTCTCGATTATGCCAGCACGACCGCTACCGATTGCGCAAGCGTAGGAGAGCGCCACATCACGCGCAGAGCCGGAGTTATCTTGATGAACGGCCACCAGTGAAGGCACGCCGCCGCCCTGCGCGTACGTACCACGCACAGTGTGACCAGGCGCCTTAGGCGCAATCATCACCACGTCGATGTCAGCACGGGGCATCACCTGACCATAGTGGACGTTAAAGCCGTGGGCAAATGCCAAAGCGGCGCCAGGCTTAATGTTGCTGTGGACGCTTTCACGGTAAACCTGAGCGATGTTCTCGTCTGGCAACAACATCATCACCAGATCGGCCGCTTTGACGGCATCCGCGACTTCGGCGACTTTCAAGCCAGCATTAGCGGCCTTATTCCAGGAAGCGCCATCTTTGCGCAAACCCACGACCACTTTCACACCCGACTCATGCAGGTTCAGCGCGTGGGCGTGACCTTGCGAGCCGTAGCCAATAATGGCAATAGTCTTACCTTTGATCAGGGACAAGTCACAATCTTTATCGTAAAAAACCTTCATTCTGGGCTCCAGATTTTTGTAAATTGAATGCAATAAGTAGTTGGCACAAATTTAAAGATATTCAGCAGCAGATCACAGCTTGAGGATACGCTCGCCGCGACCAATTCCGGAGACGCCTGTACGGACAGTTTCCAAAATCGCACTTCGATCCAGAGCATCGATAAACGCCTGAATCTTGTCTTGATTGCCGGTCAATTCAATGGTGTAGGCTTTGTCCGTGACGTCAATGATACGACCACGGAAAATATCCGCCATACGTTTCATCTCTTCGCGTTCTTTACCAACCGCACGGACTTTAATGAGCATGAGCTCGCGCTCGAGGTGGGGACCTTCTGTCAGGTCTACCACTTTGATGACATCAATGAGACGGTTCAGATGCTTAGTGATCTGTTCAATCACATCATCTGAACCCATCGTGACCAAGGTCAAACGTGAGAGCGTATTGTCCTCAGTCGGGGCCACGGTCAGCGTCTCAATGTTGTAGCCGCGCGCAGAGAACAAACCTACTACACGCGACAACGCACCAGGCGCATTTTCCATCAGAACAGAAATAATATGTTTCATGGAGGTCCCCTTACAGATCTTCAGAGCCGAGCAACATCTCGGTCAAGCCTTTGCCCGCCTTGACCATTGGCCAGACGTTTTCGCTTTGATCCGTAATGAAGTCCATGAATACCAGACGATCTTTGAGCTTAAAGGCCTCGCGCAGTGCGCCATCAACATCGGCAGGATTTTCAATACGCATTCCGACATGGCCATAGGCCTCTGCGAGCTTCACGAAGTCAGGCAAAGCCTCCATATAAGACTCGGAGTAGCGTGACGAATAATCAATCTGCTGCCATTGGCGAACCATACCGAGTGAACGATTATTCAAGCACAAGATTTTAGGCGTCAGGTTGTACTGACGGCACGTCGAGAGCTCTTGAATGTTCATTTGGATCGAACCTTCACCGGTAATACATGCCACCGTGGCATCCGGATTGGCCATCTGAACACCCATGGCATAGGGCAAACCCACGCCCATTGTTCCCAAACCACCGGAATTGATCCAACGACGCGGCTTATCAAAACCATAGTACTGCGCGGCCCACATTTGGTGCTGACCTACATCAGAGGTGATATAAGCATCACCACCGGTGACTTCCCAAAGCTTTTGTACAACGGACTGAGGCTTGATCAGTTCAGTCGAGTCGGCGAATTTCATGCACTCCTTGCTGCGCCAGACATCAACCTGTTGCCACCACTTTGCCAGTGCTTCAGCATTTTGGTGCGTCTCAATTGACGCGGCCTTGTACTGAGCCATCAGCTCGATCAATACATCTTTGATGTTGCCGACAATCGGCACATCAACTTTGACACGCTTTGAAATAGACGACGGATCAATATCAATATGAATGATCTTACGAGGCGACTGGGCAAAATGCTTGGGATTGCCGATCACACGATCGTCAAAACGTGCACCCACTGCAATCAGCACGTCACAGTGCTGCATGGCCATATTGGCTTCGTAAGTACCGTGCATGCCCGGCATGCCAACAAACTGCTTGTCTGTCGAAGCAAACGCACCCAAACCCATCAAAGTGTTAGTGCATGGTGCGCCCATCATTTTGACGAACTGAGTGAGTTCAGGCGATGCATCGGACAGGATCACACCACCGCCGCTATAGATCATCGGACGCTCGGCCTGCAACAACAGCTGCACGGCTTTTTTGATCTGACCCTGGTGACCCTTGACGACAGGCGCATAAGAGCGCATGGCAGGCTCGGACTTGGGGGGCGAATACTTGCAATGCGCAAAGCTGATGTCCTTGGGGATGTCAACCAGAACAGGACCGGGACGACCTGTGCGCGCGATGTAAAACGCCTTGCGCATGGTGTCCGCGAGTTCTTTGACATCTCGCACCAAAAAGTTGTGCTTGACGCATGGACGCGTAATACCAACCGTGTCACACTCCTGAAAAGCATCCTCACCGATCGCGTGCGTAGGCACTTGACCGCTAATGATCACCATTGGAATGGAGTCCATATATGCCGTCGCGATGCCTGTCACCGCATTGGTCACACCTGGGCCGCTGGTGACCAGGCAAACACCGACTTTGTTTGAGGAGCGCGAATACGCATCTGCAGCGTGCACGGCTGCTTGCTCGTGTCGCACCAGAATGTGTTTGAAATTGTCTTGCTTATAAATTGCGTCGTAGATGTAGAGTACAGCGCCACCGGGGTAGCCAAATACGTGTTCTACGCCTTCTTCGGCCAAGACGCGCGTGACGATGTCTGCGCCATTGAGTTCCATGAGATGATTCCTTTCATTACCGGCTTCGCCCCTATGACTGCGTTCTCATTTTGAGAGAAACACTGAACCGCGATAGATACTGCAACATGCTCCGACGTTTTCAGGCTCACTGAACCTGGCCACCCGGACACCTTGCCCACCTAGCGCGCATTCGCCATCAGGCTATGCACGCACCCAACAGGGGTGCACTGGATCGAAACGGAAGCGACGGACCCGAGCTTGTGGCAAGGACAGTCGCAAAAGTTTGTATTTTTGACGCTCTGAGCCAAGGTGATGACCGAGACTCGAACGACACCGAACTAAAAAGACGATAGGCTTTTTAATCCGAATCTCAAACTTTAACCCGTTGTGCGCCGCAGCGCAAATACAAAACGTATGTTGTCACCTCTGCCGGACTCCGCTAGAGTGGTGACTTAAGTATAAATTGCTGCAGCGCACACAAGATTCATGAACGAGACGGCCAGCCAAATCCAGCGCTTCCTCTTTAGCCACCACTTTTACAGTGGCGTCAGGCGTGCCACAGGTATGTTGCTACCTGTCATGGTCCTAGGTGGCGTCTTTGGCCTGTATACGGCGGGCTTGGTCGCGACTTTCGGCGCTCTGTGTGTAGCATTCATCGACCAACCCGGTCCGCATGAGCATCGCGGCTTAGAAATGCTCGGTGGCACGTTGCTCAGCACGATGACTGTTGCCATCACCAGCCTCGCATCGAGTCATCCATTTTTAATTTGGCTCGTCGTCATTGGCCAATGTTTTTTGTATTCAATGCTTTCGGTATACGGCAAACGCGGAGGCCAGATCGGTTTTGCCTGCTTGTTGCTGATGACAGTCACCATGCACGAAGCGCTCTCAGCCAACGAAGTCTGGCTTCACACCCTCACTTCTTTTGGCGGCGGACTCTTTTACACCGTCTTTAGCTACTCGCTCAGCCGGGCGATGAATCTGCGGGAAAAAGAACAGGCGCTCTCCGTGGCACTTTTTGCCACGTCGGATTACGTGGCTCAACGCGCCAATATGTATAGCCTCGATCAAGATCTAGATGAGAGCTATCGCAAGCTGATTACTTGTCAATCCAACATGACTGATAAACAACAAGCCGCGCGGGACATGGTCCTCAGGGGGTTGTCTGGCAAGGTCAGGGCAGGTCAACCAAAGCGCATCATGCTTTGGAATCTCTTTGTCGATACGATTGATATTCTGGATACGCTCGTGGCGACGCGAACGGACTACTCTCTTTTGCGCGCGCGATTCGGTGACTCCGACATCCTGATTTTCATGCGTGATGCGCTGTACAAAATGTCGGTGGATCTTGATCGGATCGCACTTGCCGTTTCACGTGAGCGCGTCGTTTCACCTCGCAACAGTGTCAAAGCTGAGCTGCGGGCATTAGAGTACGAAATTGAACAAATGACGCGCAATGGGTATGCCCAGCGTGAGCCTGATGTCTATAACCTCTGCATTGAGATATTGCGAAGGCTAAGGCACAGCGCAAATATCATTCAGCGCATGATTGCCTCGACCGACCTGAGTAAAAATGCACAACCCATTCAGGCCATGGTGCTTGATCAGTCTTTGAGCCAGTTCCTGTCCCGTGAAAAATATCGCCTCGGGATGCTCACGAGCAATCTCCGCCTAGACTCGCCAATCTGTCGTTACGCGTTACGCGTGACATTGGCAGCAGGCCTGGCAATGACTGTCTGGAAACTTTTCCCATCCCTTGCCGAACAGGGCTATTGGATTCTGCTGACAGTCTTAATCATCATGAAACCAGGATTTGCCTTGACGCGACAGCGTAACGGCTGGCGACTTTTCGGCACGCTGCTCGGTTGTGTTGTGGCACTCGGTGCGCTTTACATGACGGATAACAACACCTGGCTTTTCGCAGCAATGGTGTTGTCCACCATCGTTGGTGGCAGCCTGCTTCAACTGAACTACATGATGGCTTCCGTTTTTAATACGAACGCCGTTTTATTGGCGTTTCACTTTGTTGATCCGACTGCCGCCACCATCATTTCAGACCGAGCGATTGACACGCTAATTGGCTCGGTCATTTCATTCGGTTGTAGCTACTTTTTGCCCTGGTGGGAAGCGCAATTCATGCCCTCACTGGCACGCGCTGCCATTAATGCAAATCGTGAATATCTCCGAGCGGGTCTGCAATACGTCGAAACTTGTCAGACTCATAAAAAGGATCCACAAAATCCTGAGATTCATCGCGCCGATATCGCGTGGAGACTCACAAGAAAAAATGTTCATGTCGCGCTTGGCAACTTTGCTGAGGCTTTTTATCGCATGATGCTTGAGCCGCGCTCTAGGCAATGGCACGTCATCGAATTTAACAATTTAATGATCCAAACACACATGCTAGCTTCTCAGATTAATGCCGTGATGCACGCGCTCACAAGTTCGCCTCAAGCCAACCCAATCGTCACCGAACATCTTGCAAAACTTATTCCTCATTTAAAGGCAGATATCAATACCCCTCTGCCTGAGTTATCCGCTACGATTATTGACGGTAGCTTGCCTAATTTTGCCTATCCAATGACGCAGTTACAAAAAACCATCATGAATATTGATGACGAAATTTCGGTTATTCATAGTCACTTACCGCTCACGTTGCCCCCCTCTGGATTAACCTCATGACCAAACGCATAATCAAATTGCCGGACTACCCACGCATCGCTCTTGTTTTGCAAGGTGGTGGCGCACTAGGCTCCTATCAGGCGGGCGTTTATGAAGGGCTGGCGAATGCAGGCATTCACCCGAATTGGGTCGCTGGCATTTCAATTGGTGCGTTTAACTGCGCCATTATTGCCGGCAATGCCCCAGAAAAACGAGTTGAGATGCTGCATGGGTTTTGGGACACCATCTGCAGTCCACCCGCATATCAAAATTCGCTGATGCCGAGTTCCACCAAACTTTTCGATCAAATGATGGCCCCTTGGACTGAGATGTTCAAAGGCGTTGAGCACACGATGCAAGGGTCGATGGCTGCGATGACGGCAATCCTCAAGGGGCAGGAAAATTTCTTTAAACCCAGACTGATGGCACCTGGAGGTGGCGCTCCAGACAGCACGAGCTTTTACGACACAACACCGGTGCTCGCGACGCTAGAGCGCTTTGCGGATTTTGACCGGATCAATAGCGGCGAAACGCGCGTTTCATTAGGTGCAACAAACGTTGCGACTGGCAACTTTGTTTACTTTGATTCAAAAGACATCAAGCTCACTCCCAAACACTTTCTTGCTTCTGGCTCACTTCCGCCAGGTTTCCCCGCAACAGAAATAGATGGAGAGTATTACTGGGATGGCGGCTGTGTATCGAACACTCCGCTGGAGTACGTACTAGGCGGAGCCCCCCGCAAGGACACTCTTGTTTTTCAAGTCGATCTTTGGAGTGCACGAGGCCCCTTGCCAGTCGATATTTTTCAAGTCAATGAACGCCTCAAAGACATTCAATACTCAAGCCGTACCCGTACCGTGACCAACGCGGTTAATCTGGCGCAGACTATGCGCAGAGTCTGGTTTGACACGATTGACAGAATACCGGCGGAAGTTCGTGCCAACGACCCATGGTTTGACGAGATGATGCGACACATGATGGGCGCACGTTACAACGTGATCCATCTCATCTATCAAAACAAACACACTGAAGGTCATTACAAAGACTATGAGTTCAGTGCTGAAACGATGCGTCTACATTGGAATACCGGTTTGCACGACATGCATGAAACGCTTGCACAAGAAGAGTGCCTCGCCATGCCTGAAGAAGGCGAGAACTTCGTGACGTTTGATGTGCATACCCGTCAACGAAGCTCCTCAGGTCAGTTCAATCACCCTGCTATCCCGCCAAAAAAAGCTCCGGTCAAGGCTTCAGGTAATCGTAAGCCACCTCGCCAAGCCCCAAAGTAAGATCACACACCATGTGTTTAGCCCCAACGATCTCCAGCACTGGGAGATCGGCGATCGGGGCTAGCGCATGCTCAAAAAGCTGTAGCCTTGCAGGGCCAGTCCAGGCACCCTTGACTGTCACACCCTGCAGGTAATAGCGCACGAGCTCACAGACTCTAGCGCTGCCATCTACGTGGGGAATAATTTTTAACAAGTAGTTGGGTGACTCTTTCAATTTCTTTTCTTCAGCAGCGCGATCCAGCTCTTCATATTTGTAGCCCATCGTCCCGGTTGCTACACGAATCTGACCATAATCAAGCGTGCCCACAAGAGTGTCAGAGTCTACCAACAGCTTGGGTCGCGCGAGCTTTTTGGGGAATCCCCACAACTCACGTCCTCCAGCGATAGGGGCCTCATCATCCAAGTACATCATGTGGGTGTAGCCGCCCCGGCGCCCCTGCTCGTCTATCACCGATATCACCTGTCCGGACTCGGTGTAGTCGCCAAAGCCCGAAGAATCCGGCATGCGGATGAACTCGTAACTGACGATAGGATCGTCAATCGTCAGCGGCTCGGGCACCATTTCGCGCAATTTCTTGGGATCGGTACGATAGGAAATAATGAAAAATTCCCGATTCACGAAATGATACGGACCCTTTGGAAATGAAGGACTCGCAAAAGGCATTGAATAAGCGTTCGCTTTGATATCGGCAATTTTCAAGAGGCTCTCCAGGTGATTTAATTTCCTAAGTCTAAGCATCAGAGCTCATGCTCTAGCCTGACATCGGCACTACAATGATAGTTGACAGCATTCCAGTCCCACTTACTATCCCTTTCAGGAGTTTGATATGTCGTTACAAAATAAGGTTGCAGTCGTTACAGGTGCGGCAAGTGGAATTGGTCGCGAATGTGCGCACACGCTTGCACGCAAGGGCGCAACGATTGTCATCGCCGATCTGAATCAAGCTGCGGCGGATGTGGTTGCCGAGGAAATTAAAGCAGCGGGCGGCAAAGCCATGGGCGTCGTCATGGATGTCACGGATGAGGCGGCTGTCAATGCTGGGATTGATCTAGCGGCAAAAACCTACGGCGGGATCGATATCCTAGTGTCAAACGCAGGCATACAGATTGTGCATCCCATCGAAGACTTCCCCTTTGCCGACTGGAAAAAAATCATCGCAATTCATCTCGATGGCTCGTTTCTCACCACCAAAGCGGCGATCAAACATATGTATGCAGGTGGCAAAGGCGGTTCCATCATTTACATGGGCTCGGTCCACTCGCACGAGGCTTCACGCTTAAAAGCAGCCTACGTTGCTGCCAAGCACGGCATCCTTGGTTTGGCGCGCGTCGTAGCCAAAGAAGGGGGTCCTAGAGGCGTTCGCGCGAACGTGGTGTGCCCTGGCTTTGTGCGTACTCCGCTCGTGGACAAGCAGATTCCCGAGCAAGCTGCTGCACTGAAAATCAGCGAAGAAGACGTCATCAAGAACGTGATGCTCAAAGACACGGTGGACGGGGAATTCACCACGACTGAAGACGTGGCAAACGTTGTTGCGTTCTTAGCGAGTTTTGAAAGCAACGCCCTGACAGGCCAGTCAGTCGTGGTCAGTCACGGTTGGAGCATGCACTAAGAGTATTGCGCTGATATCACTGAGCGTGGTTCAGTCTGATTTCACTCAGGTCTACGGAAAACCAGCTTGTCTTCCGTAGACACCTCTGGCGCAAAGGCATAGCCCTCACTTGCAAATTTTTTCAAACCTTCAGGTTTAGTGATGCGTTGCTCAATCGCGAAACGCGCCATGAGGCCCCGAGCCCTCTTTGCGTGAAAACTCACCACCTTCCATGTCGGGCCTTTAGCATCTTGAAAAACGCATTGGATCACGCGCGCTTTCAGGGCCTTTTGATCGACAGCCTTGAAATACTCCTCTGACGCCAAATTCACAATGATGGGGTCCTTATCTGTAGCAAGGCACTCATTTAAATAAGGCGCAATCGTCTTGGCCCAGAACTGATACAAATTAGCGCCTACAGGATTAGCGATTTTGGTACCCATCTCCAGGCGATAAGGCTGCATCAAGTCCAAAGGCCGCAACACACCATACAAGCCACTGAGAATTGCCACGTGATCTTGCGCCCACTGCAACTCTTTTTCTTTAAGTGTTGACGCATCCATCCCCTCGTAGACATCGCCATTAAATGCCAACACAGCTGGGCGGGCATTGTCTTGTGTGAACGTTGGCTTCCATGCGGCGTAACGATCTGCATTGAGCTTTGCAAGCGCAGGGCTCAAGTCCATTAACTGTGCAACGTCTTCGGCGGTCTTTGTCCTCAGTACCTTGATCAGTTGTGTCGCTTCTTTTACAAACAGCGGCTGACTGTGGATGTCCGTTTGGAGAGCAGAGTCATAGTCGAGTTTTTTAGCTGGTGACAACAGAAACAACATGGTTTACATCCCTTATGTGCGACTTGAGGGTTGAAATCAAAATCTATGCCCTTAGTGTAGCGGCTAGCCAGCAGGCTACTGCTAGCTAATATATGTTTCTGCTAGAATGGCGGTCTTGACCCAAGTGGGGCTTTGGCCAGTATAAAACCTGTCATCAGTCCCACCTGCAATTGTTCCCAGCAGTTGCTCACCCGGAGAGGTGGCAGAGTGGTCGAATGTACCTGACTCGAAATCAGGCGTGGGTGCAAATCCACCGTGGGTTCGAATCCCACCCTCTCCGCCAATAAGCCCTTTCAGCGGCTTTTTTTTCGTCTCATAAAACCATATAACCCATTGATTTTATTGAATACATAGGCTTATACTGTCTCAAGCCACC
>Ga0105050_10001797_pt1 | contig 31538 bp, 29 predicted proteins | sample FRY01_FD_78088 | JGI IMG/M metagenome (GOLD analysis project Ga0105050, IMG submission 78088) | Freshwater microbial communities from Lake Fryxell liftoff mats and glacier meltwater in Antarctica - FRY-01 | ecosystem: Environmental > Aquatic > Freshwater > Ice > Glacier meltwater ...
GAAACCCAGGCTGGCCGACATCGGGATCAGAAACTGCGCCTGAAGGCTGGTTTCAAAGGTAATCGGAGCGACACCGAGAAAGGTGGTCAGCGACGTCAGCATGATCGGCCGGAAGCGTGATTTGGTCGCGCTGATGATTGCCTCTTCAATCGCCATGCCATCGCGCAGATTTTCGTTGATGAAATCGATCAGGATCAGCGAACCGTTCACGATCACGCCTGACAAGGCAATCATGCCGAACATGCTGAGTACGCCCAGCGGCAGGCCGAGGATCAGATGGCCGAGCAGTGCGCCAATGATGCCAAAGGGGATCACCGCCATGATGATCAGCGGTTGCATATAGGATCGGAACGGTATCGCGAGCAGCGCATAGATCATCAGCAATGCGGCGAGAAAGGCGAGGCCGAGATCTCCAAACGAGTCCTGCTGTTCCTGCTGTTCGCCGCCGAAACTGTAGAGCAGCTGCGGATAGTCTGCTTGCAGTTCGGGCATGATCTCGTCGGTCAGGGCATTGGCAATTTCCTGACTGGTCACAATATTCGTGTCAATATCAGCGGTAACCGTCGTGATCCGCCGGCCATCGGTCCGGCGAATGATCGCTGGGGCCTGACCAAAGGACACGTCGGCCAAAGTGGCAAGCGGGACTTCGCCGCCCGGCACGCGGACGCGGAACCGTTCGACATCGACGATCGAATTGCGTTCCGCTTCGGGCAGGCGGATATAGACGCGCATGTCTTCCTGCCCCCGCTGTACCCGCAGCGCTTCGCTACCGAAAAATGCGGCGCGCACCTGCAGCGCGACATCCTCCAGGGTGACACCCAGCGAACGGGCCTCGGGCTTCAGCCGCAGCTGGATTTCCTTCAGCCCCTCGTCCTGATCGCTCTCGATATCGAACACGCCGGCAAAGCGGTTCAGCCGTTCCATCAATTTCGTTGAAGCGGCTTCCACCACCGCCGGATCCGGATCGGAAATTTGGACATCAACCGGCGCGCCAATTGATATCAGGTCCGAGGCAAAGACCAGTGAACGCGCCTCGACGATCGGTCCGACGGTTTCCCGCCAGGCATTTTCAAAATCCCGCGATGCCAGTTCACGCTGATCGCCGGGAATGAAACTGAACTGAACGCTGGCAATATTGGACGCAAAACCACCGCTTTGGGCATTGGGTCCGGTGGCGCGCGGGGCCTTTCCGATCAGGGTGAATATACCGCGCAAGGGTGATGGTTCGTCATCATCTATGCGCGCCTCAAATTTCGCGTAGGTTTCGCGGCCGCGCTGTTCGATCAGACGGGCAATTTTCTCGGTTTCCGCGATCGTCGTTCCGGCGGGCATTTCCAGACTCGCAGTAACGACATCGGCTTCAATGGCGGGAAAAAAAGAGCTTTTGATTATACCTGCCGGGATCAAGGATCCGACCACGATGAGAAATGCGACACTGCCGGCCAATATCACGAAAGGCATTCGCACAGAATAGCGCACGGCACGGTCGAGCGGGCCGTTGACGAAGGCCTGATAATATATATCAACCTTGGCCTGTACCCGTTCGAAAAAGTGGGTGACGGGATTGCGCGTCGGTGTACCCGGGACTGGCAAGTGGCTCAGGTGATTGGGCAGAATCAGCAGGCTTTCGACCAGCGACAGGAACAGTACCGCAACCACGACCAGCGGAATGTCTGCCAATATCTTGCCCATGACGCCGCCGATTGCGAAGAGCGGCGAAAAGGCCGCGACGGTCGTCAATACGGCAAAGATGACCGGCATGGTCACGCGCCGCGCGCCGCTGACCGCTGCGCCCAGTCCGCTGCGACCGGCTTCGCGGCGGGCATAGACGCTTTCGCCGACGACAATGGCATCATCGACCACCAGCCCCAATGCCAGGATGAAGCCGAACAGCGAGAACATGTTGATACTAGAACCAGCAAGATCAAGGAGGAAAATCGCCCCGACAAAGGTCACGCCAATGCCCAGCGCCGTCCAGGCCGCAAGCCGGATGTCGAGGAACAGGGTGAGCGCTAGCAAGACAAGGAACAGGCCGATTGCTGCGTTTTTCAGCAACAGGCTCAGGCGATCGTTGAGCAATTCACTATCGTCGCTCCAGATCGCGTAGGAAATGCCCTCTGGCAGCGAATGCGCGAACTCGCCTTCAAGATAGTCCTTGGTGGCACGTGAGACATCCAGCACGCGTTCGTCGCTGGTCCGGAACACCTCGACAAAGGCGACCGGCTTGCCATTGTAAAGGGACACCAGATCCGAATCCTCAAACTCGTCCCGGATGTTCGCGATCTGCCCGAGCCGGACCATGGCGCCATTTTCATTGCTGATCAGTACGATATCTTCGAAATTCTGCTGGTTGTAATTTTGTCCGATGGTCCGCACGCGCACTTCTTCGCTGTCGGTATCGATCGAGCCGGCGGGACTGTCGAGGCTGCTAGCGGCGATGGTCCGCGAGATGTCGTTCAGCGAAAGTCCGAACGCCTGCAAAGTTTGTTGCGGCACCTCGATCGAAACTTCATAATCGCGGATCGAGCTGGTATCGACAAAGGAAATTTCAGGCAATGCCGCCAGTGAATCCTCCAGCCGGTAGGCCGTTTCCTTCAGGGCATTTTCCGATACATCGCCAAAAATGGCAATGCGGACCACGCTCTGCCGCGTGGTCAGCTCGCGGACATCGGGTTCTTCTGCGTCATCCGGGAAAGACTGGATCTGGTCTATTTCGGCTTTGATATCATCCAGTGCCCGATCGATATCCGTCCCCAGTTCCAGTTCGACGGATACCGTGCCGATATTTTCGGCGGCATTGGACTTGATCTCTTTGACATTCTCCACGGCTTCCACCGCTTCTTCAATCTTCTGGACAATCGATTCCTCGATCTCGTCGGGCGTAGCCCCGGGATAGGCCACGCTGATCTGAATCGTATCCAGGCTGTTTTCCGCGAAAACCTCCTGAACGATCGTCCGGTAGGACAGAATCCCGGCGACGATCAGGAAAATCATCAGCAGATTGGCCGCGACCCCGTTGCGCGCCATGAATGCGACAATCCCGCGCTGCTCCATTACTTCCTTGCTCGGTTGGTCCGGCAGGGACGGATCAAGATCACTCGGCTCGGTCATTGAACCGGCTTGGCTTTCGTCTTCGCCTTGCTTGCATTGGCGTTCGAAGCCTTCGCTGCTACTCGTGGTTGAGCAATTCTGACCCGCAGGCCTTCGGTTGCGACTTTCAGGTTTCCGGTAACGGCGACCGGATTTTTGCCCAGCCCGCTGGTGCTGATCAGCGCCGTCTTGTCGGTCCGCTGATATATATCGACGGTCATGATGTGCAATTTTCCGTTCTGCACCAGCCATATCTTGTCACCAGCGCGCAAGGCCGCCAGCGGCAGCACCGCATAGCTATCCAGAGCCCTGCCGGTAATTTCGGCGTCGACAAAACTGCCCACGAACAGGGGAGGGGCGGCGGTCGCTGCTTTTCCGCCATTGTCCGCGACAGCGGTCGGTACGCCACCGCTTATCGGCTTGGGGACACGCAGAAACACGTCGATCGTGCGTGTCTTGGGGTTGAGCAGGCCATTGACCCGATCAACATAAGCGGGCCAGCGATAGCGAACACCGCCATAATCGGAAAATACCGACGCTGCGATCCTGCCGCTGCCAGCGCGAAACAATTGCGGGATCAGCGCGGCGTCTTTCTCGGACAGCGGGATGACCGCTTCATAATCTGCGGTGCCAACCATCGAGCCCAGTGACTGGCCGGGTTGGACATAGCTGCCCAGGGCGATATTCTCGGTCCGGACAATGCCTGAAAACGGGGCACGAACAACGGTGCGCTGCAATGCGGTTTCGGCATTGGCCAGATTGGCCTGCGCCCGCCTTAGTCCGGCGCGGGCGGATTCCAGTTGCGGCTGCCGCGTCGCCAGGCCGTTGGTGGCGATATTCTGCCTGGCCTGCGGTCTTTCGGCACTCGCTTTTTTGGTCAAGGCGTCCGGTGGCAATATTTGCGCCGCATAGTCACTGCTGTCTATGCTTGCATAAGCGTTGCCGCCACTGACGCCGCGTTGCTGAAAACGCTCCAGTTCGGCCTTGGCCAGGGCCACTTCCTCTTTTGCCTGCAAGACGCTGATACCCTGGGATGCGACATCGGCTTGCGCCGTCTGCACGGCATTACGGTAATCCGAGGTATCGATGCGAAACAATATGGCCCCGCGTGAAATGCGCTGTCCTTCGCGCAGGTCCGGATTGACATAGACCAGCTTGCCGGCAACCTCCGCCGCCAGCGTCAGTTCTTCGCGCGCCTGCACCGTACCTGCACCCTTGACCATCAGATTTCCTGACCGGATTTCCAGCGCTTTTGCTTCGACCAGCGGAACCAATTCCTCCGGCGCTTTCTCTTCCGGTTCGGATCGCAGCATGATCAACAGGGCGGCAAATAAGATTGCCCCGAGCAGGATCAGGCCGCCGATTACGCGTTGCCTATGCACTTATTCATCTCCCTGAAGGGCTGGAGGATCGGCCATGATATCTGGCGCGCGTGGAAATTCGTCCCAGCTGCCGCCCAAGGCGCGATGCACGCCAAGCCGCGCCAATGCCACGTCGCGCGCGGCGGATGATAAAGCGGATTGCACCTGATATTGCGCCCGCAACGCATCGAGATAATCGACATAGCTGCCGACACCATTGGCAAAGCGGCGGGACTGCAACCCTGCCGTCGCCTTGGCTTCGTTCAGTTGCGAAAACAGGAACTGGTAACGCTGCCGTTCTTCTTCATAGCGTTCGATTGCGCTCCCCACCTCCTGATAGGCGGTGAGCACCGTGCGGGCATAGACCGCTGTCTGTTGCGCATATTGGGCATCGGCGACCTCGATATTGGCCCTGATCCGACCACCCTGGAACAAAGGGGCGGTCAGGCCCGCGCCGAGATTGAGCACCCAATTGTCAAAAATATTGAACATGTCCACAGGATTGCCGGCCTGGCTACCGGTGCTGGCGGAAAGACTGAGCGAGGGGAAACGTTCCGCTCGCCTTGCGCCGAGATTATATCGTGCCGATTCGAGCCGCTGGCTGGCGGCAAAAACGTCCGGCCTTTGTGACAATAGATCAATCGGCAGGCCGGCAGGGACCGGCTCGAAGATCAGTTTCGGGGTCAGCATCTTGCCGATCAGTTCATCCATATTGTTGGAATATCTGCCCACCAGAACCGCCAACTGGCCCTCGGTCGCCGCCAACTGGCTTTCCCGTTGCGGCAAGCTGGCCTGCACATTGCGGAAATCCTGCCGGACTTGATAAAGTTCGAAGGACGTGACCAGACCGCGGCTATAGCGGTTCTCGGTCTGCTCGACGCGATCGCCCAGAACATCAATGATCCTGGTGGTCAGCGCGATCTGATGCCGCGCATCGACAATATCAAAATAGCTGGTGATCGATTCCGCCAGCACCGCCAGCCGCGCTGCTTGCAGATCGGCGGCAGCGGCAATCGCATCCGCCCGGCCGGCCCGCGCATCATTACGCAGCTTGCCCCAGATATCGAGCTCATAGGCAAAAGCGAGGCTGGACGAATAGGTCTCGTTCTGCAGCCGTCCCGCCGTCGCACCGGGAAAGGAGCCAAAACTTGTCCCTGCCGTGGGCGAATCCGAATAATTGCTGTTCAGCCCGGCATTGATTTGCGGAAACAGACCGCTTTTGGAAATACGCGCCCGCGCTTCGGCGGCGCGCAATCGGGCCGAGGCCTCCGCCAGATCAAAATTTTTGGTCAGCGCTTCGTCGAGCAAGTTGTTCAGCACCGGGTCTTCAAACGCGGTCCACCAGCGGGCGGGCTGATAGGGCCCGTCTACGTCGGTCTTGTCAAATGCCGCTGGGACGCCTGCGGCAAACTCAGGCACAGCGGATTCGGGTGCAAGAACTGCACAGCCGCTGGTTGCCGTCACTATCGCAAACAGCGAAAATAAGGCGCTATTGAATCGATTTTTCAAAATATCTTCCGCGATTGAAACGGCTTGTACTTTACCAAGAGCTGATAATATGTCAGGGATAAAATGAACGTCAACGTTTTAATTGTACGTTGTCGTTCACTTTGGCCGTTCATGCTGGCTGTGAGAGGGAGTGGACCGTGGCAAACTCGGATAGCAGTATAGAAATAGAGCGAGTGGATCGGCCGTCGAGCCAGCGCAAGATTGCCAAAATTCTTGCTGCAGCCCGCATGGAATTTTTTACCAATGGCTTTTCTGCTTCCAGCATCGAAGCGATCGCGGCGCGCGCTGAAGTATCGAAGGTCACGGTTTATAGCTGGTTCAAAAGCAAGGAAAATCTGTTCGGCGAAGTGGTCAAGGCGGAATGCGCCCATATGAGCGAGAATTTTGTCGGCGAGCATCTCGAATCCAAAAGCCTCCGCGAAATCTTGATAGATGCTGCAGAAAATATGCTCGATTTCCTGATGCGCGACGAAAAGGTGCGGTTTGATCGCATTCTTGCCGCAGAAGTAAACCGGGATCCAAAGATCGGCGAATATTTCCTCGACAATGGACCGCGTGCGCTGCTGAAAAATCTGGCCAAGCTTCTGCAAGTCGCGATCGCAAAGGGGGAGCTGCAAAGTTCGGACCCGATATCATCGGCAGAAATGTTCATCAGTCTGGTCATGGGACACATGGATGTGTTTCTTCGCTATGGAGAGAAAATCAACCTGACCGCGCAAGCAAAGCGCGACCGCGCCAGTCGCGCGGTTGATGCGTGGATATTGATCCACCAAAAGCCGGCGTCTGCCTAGCGCCGTTATTCCCTGACCGCGCTCAACGCCGCTCCGGCGGCAAAGGGCGTGATGGCGACGAGCAGCAGGGAAATCGCGCCCAGGAACAGCAACGCGCTGCCGCCTTGCGCCGACAGGCTGCCGGCCCCGAAGATCAGCAGCGGAATGGCCAACGGAACCAGCAATAATCCACCCAGCGCGCCCGCGCCTTTCAGGCCAGCGGTCAGCGATGCGATCATCACCGCCAGACCGGCCAGCGCCGGTGTCGCAATCGCCAGGCTCGCCAGCAGCGTGCCGAGCGCTTCGCCTTCCAGTCCCATCAGACCGCTCGCTAGAAAGGCCGCGAACAACAGCGGCGGGCCAAAGGAAAGCCAGTGCGAGACCAGCCGGGCTGCGGCGATCATCTCGTCGGAAAGGCCGCGCACGATCAACTGGTCATAGACACCATTTTCCAGATCGGGCTGGATCAGCCGGTCGAGCGGAAGCAAGGTTGCCAGCAGCGCTGCGATCCACAAAATCCCGCCGCCGGTCTGCAGCAGCAACTCGCGGTCCGGGCCGACGGCAAAGGGAAACAGCGTCGCCGCCGAGAGATAGAATATCACCGGCAGCCAGGTGCCGCCGCTGGCATAGCTTTGCCGCACATCGCGCCAGATGATCGTGGCGATGCTGCGAATCACAAACATGCTTCCAATTCTTCCAGTGGCTGGAGCTGCAGGGTGAAGTCAAAAGTGATTGGCAGGGGGATATGGCTCGCGGCGAGAATGATCCCGCCATCATCCAGATGGCTTTGCAGCGTGCGCCCCAGTTGATCGACCGAATCCGTGTCGAGGCCATTGGCCGGCTCGTCGAGCAGCCACAATCTTGCGTCGGCCAGATAGGTTCGGGCAAGCCGCGCCCTTTGTCTTTGTCCGGTCGAAAAATAGCGCACCGGCACTTCGGCGAGATGATCCAGCCCCGCGCGCGTCATCGCAGAGGCAACCTCGGCCTGTCCCTTGCCATCCAGCTTCGCCCAGAAGCGCAACGCCTGTTCGAGCGGCAGATGCTCATCCAGCGCCAGCCTGTCGTCACACAGTGCCTTGGTCTCGGGTATCTTGCACATGCCAGCGGACGGCTGCAGCAGGCCGGCGAGCAAGCGCAGCAGGCTGGATTTTCCGACACCATTAGGGCCGGTGAGCAATCCGGCCTGTCCCGGTTCCAGCGCAAATGTCAGGCCGCGGAACAATATCCGCCCGCCGCGCACGCAGCTCAACGCCTCGGTGAGGAGCCGATCACTGCTTCCGGTTGACTGTGTCTTGTTCATCGCACAGACTTAAGACACGAATTGGCGCGAAAGCCAAGCAAGGAGCAAGAAATATGGTAGCGCAACTGACCGATGACGAACGCAAAGCGGTTCTGACCAGGCTTTCCGACTGGCAATATGACGCAGAGCGGGATGCGATCAGCCGTTCGTTCAAATTTTCCAACTTTACCGAAGCCTTTGCCTTCATGACCCGGGTCGCTCTGCACGCGGAAAAGGCCGATCATCATCCCGAGTGGTTCAATGTCTATAACAAGGTCGATATCACGCTGACCACCCATGACGCGGGCGAAAATGGCGGACTGTCGCAACGCGATGTGGATCTGGCAAATATGATCGAAAGCTTGCTCTAGTTTTTCGCTTCCGATCCGGCCAGAATATTCCCCATATCGGCAAGCTGGGTTTGCTGTTTGCGCAGCCGACCGGGCATCCAGCGGGCGGCAAAGGCGAGCTGTTTGGCCATTTTGTTGACCGGCGTATGGACCTTGTCGCCATGCACGGCTTCCCAGGCCGCTGGGCCGATGATGGTCACGGGACTAACCAGCACACCGGCTTCTTCGAGGCGTTCCTTGCCTGTCTGATTCGTGCCTTCCGCAACATCAGAAATGATATTCGTGTCGACAAAACCCGGCATCAGCGAGCGAGATTTGATGCCATATTTGCCCAATTCGAGATCGTGCGATTCGGCGAGGCCACGCACCGCGAACTTGGTGGCGCTATAGACGCTGAGATCGGCCACGCCGTAAATTCCGGCGGCTGAGGCGGTGTAAAGTATGCAGCTGTCCGGGGTGCTCTTGAGCATCTCGAAACAGGCACGGGTGCCGCTGATCACACCGGTAAGGTTGATCGCGATCATCAGGTCGATGGCTTCATCGGTCATCTCCTGAATTGGACCGCCTTCACCAATGCCGGCATTGTTGAACAGGACATTCATCCTGCCGCCGGTGATCGCACCAAATTCGGCGACCGCCTGTTTCCATTGCGCCCGGTCGGTCACGTCCAGCCGGTGGATCGAGCTCTGACCCTCGGGCAACAGCGCCGCAGTTTCGGCCATGCCCTTGTCATTGATATCAGCTATCCCGACGTACCAGCCCTTTTCAGCGAAATAGCGACCCACTTCGCGGCCCAGACCGGATGCGCCGCCGGTGATGAAAATTGTCTTTTGCCCGCTTTGATAGCCCATGATTCCGCTCCCGTTCCGTTATTAACATTGATGTTCATTCGAGCCGTTTTTGTTGGTCGCGTCAAGTGGGGTTGGACATGCGCGGCAAAGCGCGCCACTATATATTTCGATGCATGTCTCCGGTCCTTCCATCAGCCTGAACAAGGTGAGCCGCCATTACGGCAGGGTTCGCGCAGTTGACTCGCTATCGCTGGAAATAGCAGCGGGCAGTCTCGTGGCATTGGTCGGTCTGTCCGGGTCTGGAAAATCAACCCTGCTCAAGATGATCAACCGGCTGGTCAAACCGGACAGCGGCACGATCAGGATCGACGACGAACCTGTCGACTCGATCGATCCCCATATTCTGCGCCGCCGGATCGGCTATGTCTTCCAGAATATCGGCCTGTTTCCGCATATGACGGTCGCGCGCAATATCGCGATCGGGCTCGAACTGGCGGGCGAGAATGAGGGGCGTGCCGATTGCGTGGCCGAACTGCTCGATCTGGTGGAATTGCCGCGGGACATGGCCTCGCGCATGCCCGATCAGCTGAGCGGCGGCCAGCAGCAACGAGTCGGGGTTGCCCGGGCGCTGGCGACCCGGCCCGGCCTGATGCTGATGGACGAACCCTTCGGCGCGCTCGATCCGGTTACGCGAGACAATCTGACTGATCAATATAAGACGCTGCATGACAAGCTTGGCCTGACCACAATCATCGTCACCCATGACATGGCCGAAGCGCTCTATCTCGCCGATCGTATCCTCGTGATGGAGGACGGGCAGATCAAGGCGGATGCCACACCCGCCGCGCTATTGTCCGGCAATGTCGGCGAAGCAGCGGAGGCTCTGGTCGCCATTCCCCGCGCCCAGGCCGCGCATCTGATCGCGCTGAGCAAATTGTCATGACCGGGCCCTGGCAACAGGCCTTTGCCCGCGTGCCGGAACTGCTCGCCGCTCATGTCCAGATCAGTGTGTCGGCCTTGGTCCTGGCAATGATCATTTGCCTGCCGCTGGCAATCTGGGCGGCGCGGTCACCGAAAATAGCTGCGGTCGCTCTAACGGCAGCCAGCCTCATCCAGACGATCCCCGGTCTGGCGCTGCTGGCGCTATTCTACCCGCTGCTGCTCGGCCTCTCGGCTCTGGTCGGCGGCGGCATATCCGCTTTCGGCTTCCTGCCGGCGCTGCTCGCGCTGACCCTTTATGCGCTGCTGCCGATCTTGCGCAACGCGGTGACCGGACTGTCCGGTGTCGACCCGGCGGCAAAGGAAGCGGCCGATGGTCTCGGCATGACCAGCGGACAAAAACTATATTATGTCGAAGCGCCGCTGGCCGCGCCGACGATCATGGCCGGAATCCGCACGGCTGCGGTCTGGACGATTGGCGCAGCGACGCTTTCGACGACGGTTGGCCAGCCCAGCCTCGGCGATCTGATCTTTGCCGGACTGCAGACGCAGAACTGGACTTTGGTGCTGACCGGCTGCCTGTTTTCGGCAGCGCTCGCCATTTCGGTCGATCTGCTGCTCGGGCTGATCGAACGGGGAATCCGCCAGCGCCGCCGGATATTGGTGGGCGCCGGGATGGCGGTCATTGCCGCAGGGCTGCTGATCGCGACGCTGCCGCTGATGATCGTGCGCGACAATATCGTGGTGATCGGGGCCAAGAATTTTTCCGAACAATATATTCTCGCGCGGCTGATCGGGTCGCGGCTGGAAAAGGCCGGCTATACCGTACAATATCGCGATGGCCTCGGTTCTGCGGTTGTGTTTCAGGCGCTGTCGGCGGGTGATATAGACGTCTATGTCGACTATTCGGGGACGATCTGGACCAACCAGATGCAGCGCACCGATATGCTGCCGAAAGCAGCGATGCTCGACGCGATCACGCGGTGGACCAGCGCCAATCACGGCGTCAAAATGCTCGGCGCTTTGGGGTTTGAAAACACCTATGCCTTTGCCGTCCGACCGGAAGATGCCCGGGCAAAATCGCTCCGGACGCTGGATGATCTGGCCCGGGTATCGAGCGATTTCAATTTCGGCACCGATGTCGAATTTCTCGAACGGCCCGAATGGCAGATGGTGCAGGCCGCCTATCCGATCCGCTTCAAGGATGCCCGGTCGTTCAGTCCGACCTTCATGTATCCGGCCCTAGCCAGCGGCGAGGTCGACGTGATTTCCGCCTTTTCATCCGACGGCCGGATCGCGGCAAATGATTTTGTCATCTTGGAAGACAGCAAGGGGGCGGTGCCATCCTATGAAGCGATCATGCTGCTGGCCCCGGATCGCGGCAGCGACGACAAATTTGTTGCGGCACTAAAACCGCTGATCGGCGCGATCACGGTGGAAAATATGCGCAAAGCCAATTATATGGTCGATCGCGAAGATGACAAGAAAACGCCGAGGCAGACCGCACTCTGGCTGAATGACAAGTTGAGGGAATGACAGTGAAATCTGGATTTGCATATATATTGAGAATGGCCGGGCTGGTCATGTTGCTGTTCATGGCATGTTTTTCGGTGGCGGCGCGCGCGGACGTGACGGTCACTTTCTATTCGCATGATTTTGGCAAGAATTTCCCGCATGCTTTCTTTGTCGCCAAGGGCGAACTGGCCGACGGCAAAAAGGTCGACACCGCCTTTGGCTTTACCGCCGTCAACGTAACGCCGGGCATATTGTTCGGATCGGTCAACGGCCACGTCCATGCACCACCGGCCAAGTATATTGCCAGCAGCAACCCGCACTTCACCGTCACCATAGATGATGGCAAATATGGTAAATTGATGGCCGTGGTGCAAAAATGGCAGTCTATTCCGCAAAAAAGCTACAGTCTCAACAAGCGCAACTGCGTCCATTTCATCAATGACGTGATCAAGACGCTCGACCTCAAGACCAATTTGAAAACGGCAAATTGGAAGAAGCCCCGGTCGTTCATGGAAGAAGTCATGAAGCTCAATCCGTTTCTGAAATAACCGATAGGGGCTAGGCTTATGGTGGACGTGTGCATGATCATTGGGGCAGGGGCCGGCATCGGCGGCCATGTCGGCAAACGCTTTGCCGAAGAAGGCTATCATGTCGCCTTGTGTCGCCGTAGCGATCAGGCTGGTCTCGACAATATGGTTGCCGAAATCCAGGCGTCCGGCGGCAAGGCTTCGGGCCATCTGCTCAACGCGGTGGATGAAGGGTCGATCGAAAAACTGATCGACGATCTGGAAGCGGACATCGGTCCGATCAATGTCGCCGTCTATAATCTCGGGGCGCAGATCGGCAACCGGGCCCTGGCCGACACGCCGCTGAAGACATTTGAACTGGGCTGGAGAATCGGCAATCTCGGCGTGTTCCGGTTGGCGCAAAAGCTGTTTCCCCTGATGGTGGAACGCGGCGGCGGGACGCTGCTGGTCACCTCTGCCACCTCGGCGATGCGCGGCAATGCCGGACAGCATAGTCACGCCGCCGCCATGGGCGGACGACGCATGCTATGCCAGACGCTCAATGCGGAATTTGCGGCAAAAAATATTCATGTCGCCCACATATTGATCGATAGCGGGGTCAATGCACCGGATACGCTGGGCAAGCTGCTCGGGCCGGAGCGCTTTGCAAAATTGCTCGAAGCCAAAGCCAATGGCAAGGACGAGCTGATGGAGCCCAGCGCGATTGCCGACACCTATTTCCATGTCGCCCACCAGCATCGTTCAGCCTGGACCTTTGAACTCGACATGCGCGCCTTTACCGATACCGCCTGGTGGAATCACCCGCTCGATATCTAGGGGTTACATCACCATCACATGATAATGGTGCCAGGTGAATATCGCCACCGCGCCCCGATGCGGCGACCATGTTTCAGCCATCAGGCGCACGTCCTTTTCTGACGGCCTGTCCGCCAGATCCAGAAAATTTCCGACGCCGACCTGAATCGCAAGGTCACCGGCGGGCCAGATGTCGGGGCGGCCCTGCGCAAACAGCAGATAGATTTCCGCTGACCAGCGGCCAATGCCCTTGATCCTGGTCAGCAGCGCGATCGCCTCTTCGTCATCCTGCGGCAGATTGTCGAGATCGAGCCCGCCGGAGAGGATCAGTTCCGCCAGGCTTCTGGCATAGCCCTGTTTCTGGCGAGACAGGCCGCAGGCCCGCAATTCGTCAAATTCGGTGACAATCAGGGCTTCGGCCGGGCAACCGTCGCCGAGCCGCGCTTCCAGCTTGTTCCATACCGCTGCCGCCGAAGCGACGCTGACCTGCTGGCCGACGATGGTGCGGAGCAAAGTTTCATAGCCTTCCGGACGGATCCGCGGTTCCGGATAACCGGACTGCACAATGGCTGCCGCCAGCCTCGGCTCGATCGCACTGACATGGTCCAGCCCGGCTTGGATCATTTCTTTTGATAGGCCCATCGATTTCCCGTCCCCGTTTCGGCCCTTGATTCTTTGTGACGGTCCAGACATAGCGTGCGGGATTTTATATTAACAGTCACTAAGGGGTAGCTATGCCAACGATCCACGTAACCGGCCGTGATGGCGAAGAAAAAGCAGTTTCCGTCGATAGCGGAATCAGCGTGATGGAAGCGATTCGCGACAATGGCTTTGATGAGCTGCTGGCGCTGTGCGGTGGCTGCTGCTCCTGTGCCACTTGCCATGTCCATGTCGATGCCGACTGGAAAGCCAAATTGCCGGCGATGAGCGAAGACGAAGATGATCTGCTCGAAAGCAGCGACCACCGCGACGAATTTTCGCGGCTCAGCTGCCAGATTGAACTGTCCGATGATCTCGATGGCCTGAAAGTCCGGATCGCCGCAGAAGACTGAATTTTTTCGAACAACAAAAAAATGGGGGCGCTTTTCAGCAGCCCCCATTTTTTTGTCTGGTCAATTGACTATTTGGCCAGCTTGATGATCGCGCGCGGGCTGCCGTCCGGACCGCTGGTGCCATCAACCTTCCAGCGCATGTTCTTGGTTGAACCGCTGATGGTCAGGCCGTCCTCGGTGTTGTTGGTCAACACCTCGCCGTCGGTCACAATGGTGAACGTCCCGTCAATCGGCTGTGCCTTCGATTTACCCGATGAGTCGCCCATCGGCGACGGTCCCATCGCGCCGGCCAGCCCGCCTGCTCCTGCCATTGCCGGCGTCAGTATTTCGAGTTCCCCGCTGTTGCGTCGGATGATCTGAACGAAGGGAAATTGCATCGTCGCGCCCGGTATCGTCGGAAAGGCGAACATCTGATCGAATTTGCCGCTGACCGCATATTCGACCTCGAACAGATTATCGCCGACATATTCGACCTTTTTCCAGCCGTCATATTTTGCGAGTTTCACCGCAAATTTTTTCAGACCTTCGTCATCGCCCGGGATTGCACCGCCGAAGATGGAACTCATGGCGGTATTTCTCTTGTCTTCTTCAGCCTTTTTGCTCTCGCGTGAATTCGCTTCAACTAGGGCCATCTCTTCATCATGCATTTGTTCCAGTTTGGCCAACTCGTCCGCCGTGCACGCTCGTTCCTCATAGGAATCGGGATCATCCTCATTATTTACCGGGCTGCTATATAGGTCTAAAGGATAGGGAGCTACCGCGCCGCTGGCCTTGTTAATCTGGTTAAAACACCTGGCCTGCTCGGGATAGAATGGCATTTGATCCATTCCCGAACCGGATTGTGGGCCATCGCCTTCGGTCAATTGCATCTGGCCATTATAGGTAAAGCTGTAGGTTCCGTCGTTCATCAGCCGCAATTGCGAATCAAATTTCCCCGGAAACAGCAAGCAGCCAGCAAGCAGCAACGGCGCGACGATGGCCGCCGCCCATGTATAATATTTCCCCAAGACTATTCCCCCCGTTTTCTGGTGTACTCCGCATATAACGCAATTGCTGCCGCGTTGGAAACATTCAGGCTTTCCATCCGCGGGCTCATCGGCAGCCGGGCGAGCGTGTCACAATGGGCCGAGACATTCTGCCGCAGGCCTTCGCCTTCCGCGCCCATGACCAGCGCCAGCTTGCCGATACCCATGGCACTTTCGAGCTCATCGCTGGCATCGCCGTCCAGTCCGATCCGCCAATAGCCAGCTTCGGCGATTTCATCGAGCGCGCGGGACAGGTTGACCACCCGGATCCAGGGGACGATTTCCAAAGCGCCTGACGCTGATTTTGCCACTACACCCGATTCGGGCGGGGCATGGCGGTCCTGGGTGATGATTGCGGCGGCATCAAAGGCAGCGGCAGACCGGAGAATCGCACCGACATTATGCGGGTCGGTCACTTGGTCGAGCAGCAGCAGCGGACGGTCGGTTTGTTGGTCGAGCACCTCGCCCAGCCAGATATCGGGCAGGGGGTCGACATCGGCGACCATTCCCTGATGTGGTGCGTCGCGCGGGATGACCCGACCGAGATCGGCGACATCGCAGATCACGACCGCTATATCATCGGGAATTTCGAGCGTTGCCAGTGCCTCGCGGGTGATCGAAATCTTCTTCACCACCCGGTTGGGATTGTCGAGCGCAGCCTCTACCGCGTGCCGTCCCCAGAATTTGAGACCGCCACCGGTTTTCTTGATTGATTTGTTTTTGCGTGCCATATTTCCTCCCTAGCCGCTAAGCCGCCTGCCGACAGCCCTTTTTTTCTGTAATTTTCCAAGGGCAGGCATTGACAGTTAGCCATCCCTTCGTCATTGAGCCGCTCTTGTCGCCATCGGCGGCCTTGGGTACCCAGATGGACAGGTGGCCGAGTGGTTAAAGGCAGCAGACTGTAAATCTGCCCGTGTAAGCGTACATAGGTTCGAATCCTATCCTGTCCACCATTCCTAGAAAACTAGGCTTTATTCGCATTTATTGGCGTGATATTTGCCGGTTGCGAATTGTGGCCAATGCCGCCTGTGTGTAATTCTGGTGTAACTGTGTCAAATATTCCGGTGTCAATTGCTGCCATTGCCCGGTCAATATGCTGGTCGGACAGGTGGACATAGCGCAAGACCATTGAGAGGGTTTTATGCCCGCTGATCTTCTGGATGGTCGGCAGGTCAACGCCAGCCTTCACCAACCGAGTTATACCGGTGTGACGCATGACATGGGGAGTGACTTTTGATGGGTCCAGCTTTGCGCGAATGGCTGCGCGCTCAAATTGTTTGTGCATATCCCTGCGGTGAGGCTGCTTCTTTGCGTTCTTGTTGGCAGGAAATAGCCAGCCAACCTTGTCCTCCCGCTGCTCCCTCTCTTTTTTCAGCATGGTGCAAAGCGATTCGCTGATTGGTTGCGTCCGCTGTCCAGCCTTTGCCTCGCCCAAATGGATGCGGCGTTGCTCAAAATCTATGTCCTCCCATCTGATCCGCATTATCTCGCTATGCCGCATGGCGCTATTGAGGCCAATAATCACGAATAGCCATGTAAGCGGGTCCTGATCTGCAACAGCGCCATTATATAGGGCGGCGGCTGTATCATCGGTCAGAATGACAATCTTCTTGCGGGGCTCCTCGCCCTTCACGATCTTGGGGCGATCTTCGTCCTTAATCCATTTCCATTCAACGAGGCGGTTCATCATGTGGGACAGGGTGGACAGCTCGCGGTTGACGGTCGCCTGCTTCGCTCCGCTGTCGAGCCGGTGGCGGGTGTAGTGCTGGACAAGAAAGCCGCTTATCTGGTCGGCGCGCTTCGTTCCGAAATATGGGGACAGATAGCTGTCGATGTGGCGGCGCTTGTTGCGAAGATCCTTGAAGCCCTTTTGTCCTGGCCCCGTGGTTTCTTCGAGGCGGTCCAGATATTCCTTGCCTGCCTTGGCAAATGTCCGGTGGATTTTCTGCCCCTTGGGCAAGTCAAGGCGTCCCTCCCTCGCGTTGGTCCTGAATTTCTCAATGGCGCGCTCTGCCTGTTCTCTGGTCACCCCATCACTCTGCCTGCCGATAACCCGGTGGATTCGCTGGCCATCAACCATGATATTCACCGAATAGCGAATGTCGCCGGCCGCTTGACATAGGGCGGTGATGCCATGTTCCGAAAGGCTTTTGCCTGCGGCAAGGCCCCGGATAGCGGGACGGGTTAGCTTGGTGAATTTCAGAGCCATGGCCTATAGGTCCTCAATGTCGGGGAAGCCGCCTTTGCTCAACGTGTCCAATGCCAACTTTCGGCGGTAATTCTTGTATATCTCGCGGCCCTCGCTCTCTTGTGCGTAATAGGGGTCAATCGCTTTTGACCATACCTCATAGGCCGCCTCGCCTCTCTCGTCTGCCTCAACTATCATGCTGAATATTGTTTCGGCCTTGGTCCGTTCGCTGGCGTCCTCTATCTTCGCAATCTTTTCCGCCTCTATCTCTCGATACTTGAGCGGTGGCCTCCGGCCAAACATCCCTCCGAGGGTAGCGCTTCCAAGGGTAGTGTCTCTGACGCGGCCGACAGGGTCTTCATTGATGGTGATACCGAATTTCCGCATCATCATAATCAGGCTTTGTTTTTCCCTGACGATTTCCATATAGGCGGTCCAGGCCTTCTGCACGGCGGCGTCGTCCATGCTATCGCTCGGCTTCTTCTTCTTGACCGGGCTTCCCTTAAATACTTCCGAAACTGCGGCCCATGTCGCTAGGTCGTTGTGCCATTTCTTCCCGGTCAACGATTGGACGGTTTGAATCTCCAGGACAATGTCTGATAGCAGGTCGATTGTCTGCGCGTCTGCGTCGTCGGACAGGTTCAGCATTGCCTCAATCAATTGCTCGGCCTTGTGGGAAACGGGGATTCCCTCGACCCTTGCTGCCGCCTCAACCTCGGCCTTGGTCGTATATCCAACCCGGATATTCAGGACGTGCTTCTTGTCTTCTTCGGCTTTCTTTGGTCTAGCCATCAGTCGGCCCCTTTTATCTGACGCAGCCAATCGGTTACGGTGTCGTTCCACTGCCGTATTTTTGCCGATTGGTCCTCTGTTACGCGCAACTGCGCCACGGCATCGGGGTCATTATCGCGACAGAATGTCGCGAAACCCCTCAGTGTTTCTATAAACCGCCTGAGGGTGCGGTCTTCGATAGACTCGGCATCCGTAGGCCGCTCTGCCAGCACGCGCTGAACCGTCCTAAGGTTCATCCCGGTTGCCTCTGCTACCTCCCTCGCAATACTCTTTGGTCGCGCCATTTTCTGTCCTTCATTTCCGTTATCGTAAACAATGTTCATACGTATTTACCTTAACAGCATTTCGGGATATACCGTTGCTTGTCGTGAATAACAAGGAACATTTGATGACTGATCCAGCAATTGAATATCTGAAGGTGACAATCCTGCCTGATAACAGGGTGGACTCGGCCAACACTGGAATTGCCCTGAACAAAGACCCCAAGACACTGGCCAACTGGCGCAGTCAGGGGATTGGCCCGCGCTCCTTCAAGGTCGGCGGTCGGATCTTCTATGATTGGCCGGAAGTGCTGGCAATGGCACGCGGTGAAAAGCCGATCAGGCCCGAGGCGGCTTAGTGCCGTTCTCCATCTCCCCACAAACGAAAAGGCCGCACCTTGGAAGCGCGACCCTTTCTAAATTCTTGCAAGCAGTCTTGACCAGACAAGCGTCTTATACGGCTATTACACACAAAATGCAATAGTTTCTATTCGCGCGGCTTGCGGGATTCCAGAAAAGGAATTTCAGCAATGCAATATGAAATATCACTACCCGACTTCCTCCCTGAACAACCTGAGCTGCTGCCGTGCTTCGACGGTTGGACAGGTCGCCAGATAGACCCGCCTCGGTCGCTTCAAATGGAAGCGCGGCAACTGGTCGTGTCCCTCGGCTTCGCGCCTAATCTGCGGGAGTACGTCCGATGAGGCCAACGCTATCAATCCGCAATCCTGATGTTGAATCTCTAATCAAGGGCCTTCCTGCTGTCGGCTCTGATGATTGGGATGACGCACGGCGCTGGGCGCAAGCCATGGTTCGCGCTCGCAATGCCTGGTCGATACGGACGGCCAAAGACCGGATTCCAAACAGCTTGGGAAGGAAAAGAACATGAACTTTGAAGAACAGCGGCGGGACGCGCTCACGATCCTGAATAGTGCCGAAAAACTAACTCGCAAGGCTGGAAGCTTCCTAGGCCAATGCGTCGCCGATGCAACGCCACTGACTGACCGACAAGCCGAATGGTTCGAGCAACTCGCCGAACGCGCTGGCATTAGAACGGAGTAATGAAAATGGACAACAAAAACAAATATCCAAATATGCCCGGCTGGAAGGGCAACAAGGCAACGGGTCGTGAAGCGGCCTTTGCGGTCGCTAAAGACATTACGGGGCGGCGTCGGCAAGTCTGGGAAGCTTTCGAGCCTTACGGGCAACCGCCTGATTGCGGTCGGCATATCCTTGATTGCCCTGAGCTTCGCCTATCGCAAATTCAGCTTTTCCGAACGCGGTATTTCCAAAAGGCAGATGAAGAAACAGCGCAAGCAGGCGGCGAAACTCGCGAAAACCGAGCCACAGATCGTCGATCATCTTCCCGCCTCAAAACCAGGTTCGGCCGCATGGGCCCAATTCTGGACCCAGATGCGCCTCGAGATGCGGATGGTTTTTCGCAGCCCTGCATTTTTCATCCTCATGCTTATCGGTCTGTTCAATGTCAGTGCCAGACTGCTGAATACCAACGAAATATACGGCACACCTCTGTTCCCGGTCACCTTTTCCCTGATCGGTATGATGCAGGGATCCTTTGCGATCATCCCGTTCATCATTGCCATCTATTATGCTGGCGAACTGGTCTGGCGGGACCGCGATCGGAAGATGCACGAGATCATCGATGCCACCGCTTTGCCGAACTGGGCCTATATGGCGCCGAAAACACTGGCTGTGTCACTCGTGCTCGTCTCGGCACTGCTGGTGTCCGCCATTGCCGCCATCGCGATTCAGTCGATCCGAGGATATTTTGATTATGAACCGATAAAATATTTCATCTGGTATGTTCTGCCGCTCAGCGTTGACCTGATCCTGGTCGCGGTCTTGTCGGTCTTCGTCCAGGCACTGAGTCCGAACAAATATATCGGCTGGGCGATCATGCTCGTCTATTTTGTTTCGACGATTGTGCTGAATAATCTCGGCTTTGAACATCCGCTATACCAATATGGCGCCACCGGCGACAATCCGGTTTCCGATCTGAACCCTGACAATATCGAGCGGGCACGCAACTGGTGGCTTTGGCTGTACTGGGGCGGTTTTGCGGCGATATTGGCTGTACTCGCTCATCTGCTGTGGCGGCGGGGAACCGAATCCAGCCTGCTGCCGCGTCTGCGCCAGATGCCGCGCCGCCTGGCCGGTACGCCCGGTATGATCATGCTGGCAGCCCTTGCCATCGCAGCCGGAAGCGGCGCCTATATCTATTATAATATGAACATCCTCAACGAATATCGGACGACGGACAGTGCCGAGAAAAAGCTTGCGGACTATGAGAAGAAATATCTCAAATATGAAAATATCGCGCAGCCGGCGATCCGTCAGATCACCCTGAATGTCGATCTCTTTCCGGACGAGAAACGCGCCGAGTTCAAAGGCTCCTATGAGCTGATCAACGACACCGACGCACCGATTGAAACCTTGCATGTGCGGTTCAATGATCCCGACGTCGAGGTCGTTAAAATCAATGTTCCTGGCGCCAGGCTGGAGCAGGACGACCCGGTGATGCAATATCGGATATACCGTTTCGACCAGCCGATGGCGGTTGGCGAGAAGCGGAGCCTCAGCTTTCAGACTCGGCGTCAGCAAAAGGGCTTCCGCGCCGTCAGTCAGGACACGCGCTTGGTAAAGAACGGAACGTTCCTCAATAATGGTGAATTCTCGCCATGGATCGGAATGGATCGCAACAGTCTGCTCAGCGACCGGCAGACTCGGCGCAAATATGGGCTGCCGCCGGAATTGCGGCCTGCCAAGCTGGAAGATGAATCGGCGCGGATGCGCAATTATGTCGGCAATACCGACTGGGTTATGACAGATATCACTGTCAGCACGACCAAGGGCCAAACACCCATCGCGCCGGGCAGCAAGCTGAGTGATGAAATTCAGGGCGACAGGCGCATTGCCCATTTCGTGTCCAAATCCCCGATATTGGGATTTATCTCCATCCAGTCGGCCGACTATGCGACGAAGAGCCGGACCGCCGATGGCGTCGAGATGACCGTCTATTATCATCCCGATCATCACTATAATATCGACAGGATGCTCGACGCGACCGAGACATCTTTGGCTTATTACAAGAAGAATTTCGGACCCTATCAATTCGACTATGCGCGGATCATCGAATTTCCCGGCTATGCCCGCTTTGCTCAGGCTTTCGCCGGCACGGTGCCCTTTTCAGAAACCATCGGCTTCATCGTCGACAATCGTGACATCAACGAAATCGATTATGTCACCTATGTCACTGCCCATGAATTTGGCCATCAATATTGGGCGCATCAGCTGATCAGCGCCAATATGCAGGGTGGCACTTTGCTGGTCGAAACCATGGCGCAATATTCGGCGCTGATGGTGATGAAACAGCTTTATGGCGAGGATAAAATCCGCCGCTTCCTGCAATATGAACTCGATGCCTATCTCAATGCCCGCGGCGGCGAAGTGGTCGAGGAGCTGCCGCTCAACCGGGTTGAGAACCAAGGCTATATCCATTATCGCAAGGGCGCGGTGGTGATGTATCTGCTGCAGGACCGTCTCGGTGAAGACCGGGTCAATGCGATGCTGTCCAAACTTCTGGATCGCTACAAGTTCAAGGGGCCTCCCTACGTCATTTCCACCGATCTGGTCGACGGCTTCAAATCGCTCGCACGCAATGATGCGGAGCGGCAGCTGGTTTCGGATTTGCTGGAGAAGATCACACTTTATGATCTGAAGGCCGGCGCTGCCAATGTCAAAAAACTGGCCGATGGTCGCTATCAAACCGAAATCTCGATCGAAGCGGCGAAATTTTATGCCGATGGTCAGGGCAAGGAAAGCGAAGCGGAGCTGACCGACGAGATCGACATTGGCCTGTTCACCGCAAAACCGGGCCGTGGGGCGTTTGACAGCAAGGATGTGCTCTACAAAAAGCGCCACCAGATCACGTCCGGGCCGCAGAAAATCAGGATAGTGACCAGCAAACGTCCGCTCTTCGCCGGCGTCGATCCCTATAATAAATATATCGACCGCAACAGTGACGACAATATTGTCGAGGTGTCAGGACCTTAAGCCCTGCCTGCCATGCCATCTTGACGAGTCAGAAGCTCTGAGCCATGCGCTGCCGATGCGATTTTTCTCTGATAATGCCGCTTCGGTACACCCCAGTCTTCTGCAAGCGATCGCCAAGGCGAATGCGCCGGATACCGCTTATGATGGCGATGCCCTCAGCACGCAGCTGAACGCGGCCTTTTCCGCCCTGTTCGAAACCGAGGTCGAGGCGCTCTGGGTGGCGACCGGAACGGCAGCCAATTCGCTGGCGCTCGCCGCGATGTGCCAGCCGCATCAGGGCATCGTCTGTCACCGCGAAGCCCATATCGAGCAGGATGAGGCCGGTGCGCCCACTTTCTTCACCGGCGGCGCCAAGCTGATGCTGCTCGATGGGGCAGGGGCCAAGCTCTCCCCGGAAGCCGTGGAGGCTCATTGCGCGGCGATCCGCGACGATGTCCACCAGGTCCAGCCCGCCGCCGTTTCAATCACCAATGCCAGCGAATATGGCATGGTCTACCATCCCGATGAAGTCGCCAGCCTGTCGGCAGTCTGCAAGGCGCGCGGGCTCGGCCTGCATATGGACGGCGCGCGTTTTGCCAATGCGGTGGCCACGCTCGGCTGCTCCCCCGCCGACCTGACGTGGAAGGCCGGCGTCGATGCGCTGAGCTTCGGCTTTGTGAAAAATGGCGGGATGGGCGCAGAAGCCCTGATATTTTTTGATCGCGAACTGGCCGCTGCCAGCCATTATCGCCGCAAGCGCGCCGGGCATCTGCAGTCCAAGGGCCGTTTTCTCGCGGCGCAGATATTGGCGATGCTCGAGGATGATCTGTGGCTCGACAATGCGCGGGCGGCCAATGCCGGCGCACAGCTCATTGCCGCTGCCGCCGGCGACCGGCTGGTCTATCCGGTAGAGGCGAACGAGATTTTCATCCGGCTGTCGGCCGACGAAGCGGCGCAGCTGCGCGGCATCGGCTTTGATTTTTACGACTGGGGCGAAGGACAGGCACGGCTGGTGACCAGCTGGAACCACAGCGCCGATGACATCCGGCCGCTTGCCGACGCGATTGCTGCCCTGTGAGCGACGACGAGAGCGCTGAAGTCAGCCTGCTCACCCCCCGAATCCTGATTCCGTTCCTGCTGGTCTCGCTGATCTGGGGATCGACCTGGCTGGTGATCAAGGACCAGATTTCCGAAGTGCCGCCCAGCTGGTCGGTCAGTTACCGGTTCATCATTGCCGCTGCCGCAATGTTCATGCTGGCGGCTTATAAGCGGCTGCCGTTCCGGCTCGACCGCACCGGCTATTTGCTGGCGCTGGTCCTCGGCCTTTTTCAATTCTCCTTCAATTTCAACTTTGTCTACAACGCCGAATTGTTCATCACCTCGGGCCTGGTCGCGGTGCTGTTCGCGCTGCTGATGGTCCCCAACGCGATCATGGGCCGCATTTTTATCGGTCACAAGATCTCCGGGGCCTTTCTCGGCGGCTCGGCCATTGCTGCGGTCGGCATCGCGATGCTGTTCTGGCACGAATATCGCGCTTCCCCGGCCAGCCTCGAACAGGTGTTGGTCGGCGCGGCGCTGGCCTTTGGCGGGATCATGTCGGCATCCGTCGCCAATGTCATGCAGGCGGGCAAACGGCTCAAATCCTATCCGATCATCACCGTCCTCGCCTGGGCGATGCTGTTCGGTGCATTGATCAATGTCGCGCTATCGTGGATCACCGTCGGCCCGCCGGTCTATGAAACGCGCGCCGCCTATTGGGGCGGTATCGTCTATCTTGGTGTCATCGGCTCGGTGGTGACCTTCCCGCTCTATTTCTCGATGATCCGGGAAATCGGACCGGGCAAGGCGGCCTATTCCAGCGTGCTGGTGCCAGTGGTGGCGATGATCTTGTCGACGATTTTTGAGAATTATGTCTGGACATGGCTGCCCGCTGGGGGCGCGGTTCTGGCGATGCTCGGACTGCTGGTGGCGCTGCGGGCGCGTAAACCAAAGACGCCCCGCATTCCGGCCTGAGGCTCAGTCGAGCAGCGCCTGCAGGCCCGTCTTGTAATCCGGATATTGCGGCTGCCAGTTCAGCAGCCGCTTGGCCTTGCCATTGGCAACGCGGCGGTTCTCCTCATAGAAACCCAGCGCGGCCTGCGACAGATTGGCGTCTTCCAGCGACAGCAATGGCGGGACATCCATCCCCAATAGTCTTGCAGCATGGGCAATGACCGCATGCTGCGGCGCGGGCTGGTCATCGGATATATTATAGACGCCCGCCGGACCGTCGAATGACGCGATCACCGCGCCGACAATGTCATCGACATGGATCCGGCTGAACACCTGTCCCGGCATGTCAACGCGCTTGGCTTTGCCATCGCGAACGCGGGAGAGCGGGCTGCGACCCGGACCATATATGCCGGGCAGGCGAAAGACGTGCATGTCGCCGCGCAAGTCCTGCCATTGCTGGTCAGCCTCGCTGCGCGCCTTGCGCCGCCCCGAACCAATCGGCGCACTTTCGTCGACCCAGGCGCCATCGGCATCGCCATAGACCCCGGTCGAGGACAGATAGCCGCTCCAGTGCAGCGATGCGGATTTGATCGCCGCGCCATAATGATCGAGCACCGGTTCGCTGTCGTCGCGGGCCGGTGGCACCGACGACAATATATGGGTCGCGGCCGCCAGCGCTTGCGAAACGGCGGCGCTATCATCAAAGGCGATCGCGCCATCTTGCGCCTCGCGGCGCGTGCCGGTCACCGTCCAGCCCTCCGCCCGCAACCGTTGCGCCAGCCGCGAGGCGGTATAGCCCATTCCGAAGATCAGCATATTGGGCATCTGCGGCTATTCCTTTTCCAGCTTGCCCGGGTTCAGCATCACCGGATTTTTGACATGGTCCGCTTTCCACTGCATCGACATCCGGACCCTTGTCGCACCCGAGGGATGATCAAAGAACAGCATTTCTTCCACCGGACCCGGTTCAATCTTGCGATATTCCGACAAACGCATCGCCACTTTGGCAAAGCCGTCCGGTTCTCTGGCCGTGTTGAGCCCGAAATGGTCGGCATCGCTTTCATTGATCCGGATCAGACTATTGATCGCCGGCGTCGCGGCGAAGAAATAGACCGTCAGAATCAGGCTGAGCAAGGGGATCACTGCAGGATCAGACATGCTGCCTATGCCCCATTTCCCGCCATGGCGTTCGATCAGCCGCGGCGCGAGGCGCGCGACAACGAACAGCCCAACGGCTACAATCAGCGACAATATCAGCACAGTGCGCCAGGTATGGCCCAGCACATAGTGGCCCATTTCATGGCCCATCACCGCCGCGACTTCTGCCGGGTCGGTCCGTTCGAGCAGATTGTCATTCAGCGACACCCGGATCGTCGGCCCGATGCCGGAAACATTGGCTGAAATCCGTTTATGCTGTTTCGACTGGTCAAACACATAGATATTGTCCGCCGGAATATCATATTCTGCCGCCATCGCGACTATCCGGTCGCGCATCGACCCTTCCGCCATCTCGCTATAGTCGTTGAACAGCGGGGCAATGAACACCGGCCCGAGCAGCAGTCCGATAAACAGAAAGAGGGAAATCACGCCCGTTCCCCAGATCCACCAGGTATTCGGCGCGCGCCGGATCACGGCGAAAATCGCCATGATCAGCAGCGGAAAGATGACTAGCGAGATGACCAGGCCGATCATCTGCTCGCCGAACCAGCCGCCAAAATCTTGGCTCATCAGGCCATATTGCTGTTCCCGGAAAAAGCCGGTGTAGATGGTCCAGGGAAGGGTGAACAGGAAGCCGGCGATGACATAGGGGAACGCATAGAGGGCAGGCTGTAGCCATTTTCTGCTGGTCACCCGTTCGGCCCAGTCGCGGAAGCGGGCAGACAGGCGCGACTGGAGAATCGCGAAATCGACCAATAGGCCGACCAGCGCCGCCCATAATATCAGCCAATAGCCGCCTTCGAAATATTGGTTCGATTTTTCCAGCTCGGCGCCCTGTAACGTATCGATATAGGCACGGCTGGCCTGTTCGACGTCAAAGACCGAAGCGCCCGCCTGCGCAAAAAGACTTTCCATCGGCAAGCCTGCGATCAGCGTGGCGGTTATAAATAACATCAATATTCTGAACATGACCCTCTCCCTTGCGCCCAAGCCATAAACGCAATTGCGCAGGGTGCAAATGGCTCTTATGGCAAGGCCCATGTTAAATATTCAAAAAGCTCCGAATGACGAAATGGCCGATGCCGCGCCAGCGCCCAAGGATCCCGAGACGATCCGCCGCGAGGATTATCGTCCGCCGGCCTGGTTCATTCCGGAAGTCGAACTCGACTTCGATCTCGATCTGACCCGAACTTTGGTCCGCTCGAAACTGGATGTGCGGCGCTCGAAAAGCGCCAGGGCCGACGAGCCACTGGTGCTGCAGGGCGATGATATCACGCCAGCATCGGTGAAGGTGGACGGCGCAATTCGCAATGACTGGACATTGGTCGCGGGCGATCTGGTCCTGCCCTTGAGCGGCGCGGCGCATATCGTCGAGATAGAGGTCGAACTCGATCCCTCGACCAACACGCAGCTGATGGGCCTCTATGGCTCGAACGACATGCTCTGCACTCAGTGCGAGGCGCAAGGCTTTCGCCGGATCACCTTTGCGCCGGACCGGCCCGATGTGCTGAGCCGCTATCAGGTACGGATGGAAGCGGACAAGGCGAAATTCCCGGTGCTGCTGTGCAATGGCGACAAGGTCGCCGAGGGCGACGGCGACGGCGAAAATGGCCGCCACTGGGTCCAGTGGAATGATCCCTGGCCAAAGCCGAGTTATCTCTTCGCATTGGTCGCCGGTGATCTGGTCGCCAATAGTGACAGCTTCACCACCCGTTCCGGCAAGCCGGTCGAGCTCAACATCTGGGTCCGAGACGGCGATCTCGATCGCACGGGCCATGCGATGCAGGCGCTGAAGGACTCGATGCGCTGGGACGAGGAAACCTATGGCCGCGAATATGATCTCGGCCTGTTCAATATCGTTGCGGTCAGCGACTTCAACATGGGGGCGATGGAGAATAAGGGACTGAACATTTTCAACTCCCGCTATATTCTCGCTGATCCTGAGGTTGCCACCGACGCCGATTTTGACGGCATTGAAGGCGTCGTCGCGCATGAATATTTCCACAATTGGTCCGGCAATCGCGTCACTTGCCGCGACTGGTTCCAGCTCAGTCTGAAGGAAGGCTTCACCGTCTACCGCGACCAGAGCTTTTCCGCCGACATGGGTTCCGCAGCGCTGAAGCGGATCGAGGATGTGCGCATCCTGCGCGCTGCCCAATTCCCCGAGGATGCTGGTCCGCTGGCCCATCCGATCCGCCCGGAAAGCTATCAGGAAATCTCCAATTTCTACACTGCCACCGTCTATAACAAGGGCGCTGAAGTGATCCGGATGATGAACACCCTGATGGGGCCGGAAAATTTCCGCAAGGGCACTGATCTCTATTTCGACCGCCATGATGGTGAGGCCGCCACCTGCGAGGATTTTGTCACCGCGATGGAAGCGGGCGGCGAAATTGATCTGACGCAATTCCGCAAATGGTATGAAACACCGGGCACGCCGAGGGTGTCTGCGAAACTGTCCCATGACCCGCAAACCGGCTCCGCGACCGTTCACCTCACCCAGAAAATAGCGCAAAATGGCGAAAAGGCCGCCGCATCAGAGCTGCTGATCCCGCTCCGCACGGCGCTGCTCGATCCGGAAACCGGCGAGCACGGCGGGGAACAGCTGCTGCTGCTCGATCAGCCAGAGCAAAGCTTCGTTCTCGAAGGCTATAAGGACCATCCGATCCTGTCGATCAACCGCGGCTTCTCCGCGCCGATCATCTTGGAAAGCAACCAGACCGCCGAGGAACTCGCGTTCCTTTCTGCCCATGATGACGACCCGTTTGCCCGGTTCGAGGCGATGCAGCAACTGATGACCGGCTATTTGACCGCAAAGGTGTCGGGCACGCCGGTTGACCGCGATATCATCTTGCTGGCGGTGGCGAAAATACTCGCTGACCCGTCTCTGGACCCCGCCTTTCTGGCCGAAATCATCCTGTTGCCAAGCGAAGCCTTTCTCGGTGACCAGATGGTCGAAGTCGATCCGCAGGCGATCCATGACGAGCGCGAAAAATTGCGCGGTAAAATTGGCGTGCAGTTCGAAAAGCAGTTCCGCAAGCTTTACAGGTCCTGCGTGCCGGGCGAATTCTCGCTCGATGCCGAAGCGCGAGCGAAGCGCAAATTGCGCAATGTAACGCTGGGCTATCTCGCTGCCTCGTTCACCGAAAATGCCGCCGAGACCGCCTTTGATCAATATCGCGAGGCGGACAATATGACCGCCATGCAGGGCGCGCTGGGTGTCTTGTCCCATCTCGAAGCCGAGGAGCGCACGATAGCGTTTGAGGATTTCTACAAGAGATTCAAGGGCAACCCGCTGGTGCTCGACAAATGGTTCAGTCTGCAGGTGATGTCGATGCGCCCCGATACGCTGAAACGCGTGGACGGCCTGTCGCGCCATCCCGATTTCAATATGTCCAATCCCAATCGCGTGCGCGCGCTCTATGGCGCCTTCACCGGCAATCAGGTCCGTTTCCACGATCCGTCGGGCAAGGGCTATCAGATGATCGCCGATATGGTGATCGCGCTGGACAAGCAGAATCCGCAAACTGCGGCGCGCTTCATCCCGTCGCTCGGGCGCTGGCGGCGCTTTGAACGTGGGCGGTCGGAACTGATGCGGCTGGCGCTGGAGAAAATCGCAGCGCAGCCTGGATTGTCGAAAGATGTTGCCGAACAGGTCTTCAAGAGCCTTGCTTGATATCGCGACGTCTCCCCTGCTTGCTGGTACGGCACACGGCTTTCTCGGCCGGGCAGGGGGCGTTTCGGAAGGCATTTATGCCGGGCTGAATATCGGTCTGGGCAGCGATGACGTTCGCGACACCATGATGGAAAACCGCCGCCGGGCGACCGACGGCCTGATACCGGGCAGCGAACTGGTGACGGTGCATCAGGTGCACAGCGCCGATGTCGTCACCGTGACCGGACCCATTCCGCTCGATCAGCGGCCGCAGGCCGATGCGATGGTGACCGACCAGCCGAACCTGTTGCTCGGCATACTCACCGCCGATTGCGTGCCGGTGCTGTTTCACGATCCGCAAGCCCATATCATCGGCGCGGCCCATGCCGGCTGGAAGGGCGCGCTGGCCGGAGTGACCGACAATGTCATCACCGCGATGGCAGCGCTCGGTTCGGATCGAAACAATATTGCCTGTGCCATCGGCCCCTGCATCGCGCAGCCCAGCTATGAAGTGGACGCGGGCTTCCGCGCCCGGTTTCTGGAGACTGATACGGCCAATGACCGCTTCTTCGGTGCGGGCAAACCCGGCCATTTCCAGTTCGATATCGAATCCTACGTCGCGGCGCGCCTGCAAGTGGCAGGCATCACCAAGGTCGATAAACTCGGTCTCGATACCTACGCTCACGAGGACCGCTATTTCAGCTACCGCCGCTCCTGTCATCGCGGTGAAGCGGGCTATGGACGGCAGATTTCGCTGATTGGCATGGTGGAATAATATTGATTTCCTTGGTCACCCCAGCGAAGGCTGGGGCCTGAACCAATGGGTCGTCCAGGAACGGCCAATCGGTTTGACAGAGGGACAGGAGAGGGCATGAACGCACAACGCATCGGTCTATGGGCGGGGCTGGCCATATTCATTGCCATGCTGTTGCTGCCAACGCCGGCATCGATGAGCGGCCCTGCCTGGCATGTCGCGGCGCTGACCGTCCTGATGGCAATATGGTGGATGACCCAGGCGATACCGCTGACCGCGACCGCCTTGCTGCCGTTTCTGGCGCTGCCGTCGATGGATGTGATGACCGCAGCTGAAACCGCGAGCGAATATTATTCGCCGATCCTGTTCCTGATCCTCGGCGGCGCCTTTCTGGCGCTGGCGATTGAGCGGGTCTGCCTGCACAAACGGCTGGCACTGGCGATTATCGGCCTATCCGGCAAAAGCGCTTGGGGTATATTATTTGCCTTCATGATCGCCACCGCCTTGCTCAGCATGCTGATTTCCAACACCTCGGCCACCCTGATCATGGTGCCCATAGCACTCGCCGTGCTGGTCGCTGGCGGGGTCAAGGATGGCGAAACCGAGGGGTTCTCCGGCGCCCTGATCATGGGCGTCGCCTTCGCCGCCTCGATTGGCGGACTGGGCACACTGGTCGGCAGTCCAACCAATGCGATTGCCGTCGGCCTGATCAACAAGACCCTCGGCATGCAGATTGATTTTGTCGACTGGCTCAAATTCGGCCTGCCGATCGTGATTGTCGGCATCCCGGTATTGGCCGGGATATTGATCGCGGTTCAGAAGGTTGGGCGGCATAGTTTTGATGGTGTCAAAGCCAGAAATGTGATCGGCGCATCCGGACCATGGAGTGTACCGGAAAAACGGCTGGTGCCGGTGGTTGCGATCGTCGTGCTCGGCTGGCTGCTGCTGCCGGAGATCAAGACATTCTTCCCGGACGGTGCGCTGCACGATGGCAGTGTCGCGATTGTCGGCGGCTTGCTGTTGTTCATGCTGCCCGATGGCACCGGACGCAAGCTGCTAAATTGGGATGAAGCCGATCGGGCGCCCTGGGGCGTCATCATGATGTTTGGCGGCGGCCTCGCGCTGGCCGCCGGGATCATCGAATCCGGCCTGGCCGACTGGCTCGGCCTGATGCTGGAACCGCTCAGGACGGTCCCGGTGATTGTCATTGCCATCGCGCTGGTGGCACTGGTCATCCTGGTCACCGAATTTGCCTCCAATGTCGCAACCGCCAGCGGGGTCATGCCGGTGGTCGCCAGCCTGATCCTGGCAACCGGTGTTGATCCGGTGCTGCTCGCCGTGCCTGCGGCGATGGCGGCGAGCTGGGGTTTCATGCTGCCCTCCGGCACCGGGCCCAATGCGATCGCCTGGTCAACCGGTCATATCGAACTGCCGAAAATGCTGAAATCGGGCTTCCTGCTCGATCTCGCCGGTGTCCCGATCATAATCGGCTGCATCTGGATGGTTTCCATTGTAACCAGTTAGCTTTTCGTTCATGGTTTTGCCGAGACCTAAAGGGGTGGAGCTTACCACCCGTCATATTTTCTTGACCTATAAGAATCATGTATGATTCAGAGGCTCTCCATAAATTTTGGGGGTTCAGATGTTCAAGGCGAGCGTGGTCAGCACGGCGATAGAGAAAGA
>Ga0105050_10001799_pt1 | contig 31535 bp, 28 predicted proteins | sample FRY01_FD_78088 | JGI IMG/M metagenome (GOLD analysis project Ga0105050, IMG submission 78088) | Freshwater microbial communities from Lake Fryxell liftoff mats and glacier meltwater in Antarctica - FRY-01 | ecosystem: Environmental > Aquatic > Freshwater > Ice > Glacier meltwater ...
GAGTGCTCCTAATCCCAAGGCGGGCAGGAACAATAAATTAACCGTGAGCGTTTCCCAGGTGAGTAAATCCAATTGAACCACGATCGGTACTTTGAGTAGATTGACACCGAAAAAGAACCAGGCGGACGTTCCCATAAAAGTCAGCGTGGTGACCCGCATATTGGCGAAATAAAGACTCATCGCGGCGCCGCCGGCGTTTGCTGCCATCGACGTCATACCGGCTAAAATCCCGAAGAATCCTGCCAATAATCGTCTATGGGAGGATTCTCCTTCGCCCTCTGTGACCTGGTCTGTGCGAGTACGACGCCACACTTCCAGAATCACGGACATGAGAATAAGCACGCCCAGCATGCGGGTGATAACCGTGATCGGCATCACAGTGAAAAGCACCGCCGTAATCAATAACCCCAGCAAAACCCCGGGCAGCAACCGGAAGATCAGCGGCCAGTCGACATATGAACGGTAGCGACTAAGAGCAATGAGATCACCAACGATGAGCAGCGGGACCGCGAAGCCACTTGCGACCGTGGGAGTCAGCGCCGCCGCCAAAAGCGGTCCGGCCACAACGCCAATCACCGGCATCGACGTCTTTGAAACTCCATAGAGAAATACGGAAAAAGCAACGACCGTGAAAGTGAGTGTCGTCCAATCGGCCATCACGGGCGAAACGTCGGTACCAGCGTCTACGACAGAATCTGGCGCATGAGCTCAGCGGCAGCACTTGGCGTGCGACCAACCTTGACCCCTGCTGCTTCCAGCGCCTCAGCTTTTGCAGCCGCGGTGCCAGAGGACCCGGAAACAATCGCCCCAGCGTGACCCATGGTTTTACCTTCAGGCGCCGTGAAACCGGCAACGTAGCCGACTACCGGCTTGGTGACATGGTCTTTGATGTAGGCGGCAGCCCGCTCTTCCGCGTCACCACCGATCTCACCAATCATCACGATTGCGTCGGTTTCGGGGTCATTCTGGAAGGCTTCGAGTGCGTCAATGTGGGTTGTCCCGATGATCGGGTCCCCACCAATTCCAACGCAGGTTGAGAAACCGAAGTCGCGGAGTTCGTACATCATTTGGTAGGTAAGCGTTCCAGATTTCGAGACTAAACCGATACGACCTGGCTTGGTAATGTCAGAAGGAATAATTCCCGCATTGGACACACCGGGACTAATGATTCCAGGGCAGTTAGGTCCGATGATCCGAGTGGTTCCCACATTCACGGCGTACTGGAAAAACTGCGCGGTGTCATGAACGGGAATTCCCTCGGTGATCACAACGCAGAGGGGCATTTTTGCATCGACTGCTTCTTCGACCGCAGCCTTAGCGAACTTCGGTGGTACGAAAACCACGGAGACATTGGCACCCGTCGCCGCCATTGCCGAAGCGACGTCATTAAATACTGGGATTCCGTCAACGTCTGCGCCTGCTTTACCTGGAGTGACACCGGCGACAACGTTTGCACCACTTGCCACCATCAGGCGGGTGTGCTTAGTTCCTTCAGAACCGGTCATTCCTTGAACCAGAATTTTGCTATCTTCATTGAGCCAAATTGCCATTGGATTACGCTCCCTTTCGAGCCGCTGCGAGTTCGGCTACCCGGCGCGCTGCCGCGTCCATGGTGTCTACCAGTTCAATAAATTTGTGATTCGCTTTGTTAAGAATTGCTCGCCCTTCGACCGCGTTATTCCCATCAATTCGCGCAACAATGGGCTTAGTGACACGCTCACCAAGTTGATCAACGGCTTGCAGAATCCCGTTGGCCACTGCATCACATGCGGTGATTCCGCCAAAAATGTTGACAAAGACCGCCTGGACTTCGGGGTCGTTGAGCACAATGTCGAGTCCATTCGCCATGACTTCAGCCGATGCGCCACCACCGATATCAAGGAAGTTCGCCGGCTTGATGCCACCAAATTCTTCGCCCGCATAGGCGACAACATCCAGCGTGCTCATGACCAATCCGGCCCCGTTGCCGATGATTCCCACATCGCCGTGCAGCTTCACGTAGTTCAAGTCCATCGCTTTCGCGCGAGTCTCAATGTCATCGACCGCCGAGTCGTCAAATCCAGAGTGGTCGGGTTGACGGTAACTCGCGTTGTCATCAATTGTCACTTTGCCGTCAAGTGCGAGCACCTCACCGGTTGGTGTGAGCACAAGTGGGTTGACTTCAACCAGGGTTGCATCTTCTGCCACCATAACGTTCCAGAGCTTGACCAAAATGTCGGCCACCTGTCCCTGAATTGCTTCGTCAAATTTCGCTGCTTTAGCGATCTCGCGAGCTTTTTCCGGGGTCACCCCTTCCAGGGCATCGACCCTTATTTTTGCGAGTGCGTCCGGGTTGTTGACGGCCACCTCTTCGATCTCCACGCCACCTTCAACACTGGCCATCGCCAGGAAAGATCGGTTGGCTCGATCGAGTAAAAATGAAACGTAATATTCCTCGGCAATGTCCGCGGCATGAGCAACGAGCACCTTGTGCACGGTATGACCCTTAATATCCATGCCCAAAATCGCATCGGCTACCTCCCGAGTCTCAGCGGGGTCCTTTGCCAACTTCACGCCCCCCGCTTTACCTCGACCACCGACCTTCACCTGGGCCTTGACAACAACCGGTCCATTGATTGACTCGGCGATCGCGACAGCGGTATCAACGTCGCTGCACACATCGCCTGCAGTAATGGGGAGTCCGTGCTTTCCAAAAAGCTGCTTGGCCTGATATTCGTACAGATCCACTAAGACTCCCTATTCGTCAACGACATTGCCCTCACCACCGCAGTGCGGCCCAACTCTATTGCCTTGGTATCGGCCGAAATGACCGAATCTGTGTGATCTTGCACGCACTAAGGATTAGCGATCCACCGACACATGCTCATTGACCCAATCCACGACCGACTGGATAGTTGTGCCGGGTGTAAAGATTTCGGCGACGCCGCCGGATTTGAGAACAGGAATGTCTGCCTCTGGAATGATCCCGCCACCGAACACCACGATGTCGCTCGCGCCGGCTTGCGCCAGTTCGCTCAGAAGCTCGGGAAAAAGCGTCAGGTGGGCCCCGGACAGAATCGAGATCCCGATGACGTCGGCGTCTTCCTGAACCGCGGCAGCAGCAATGGCAGCCGGTGTCTGGTGCAGACCTGTATAAATCACTTCACAGCCGGCATCGCGCAATGCTCGTGCAATTACTTTTGCCCCGCGGTCGTGCCCGTCTAATCCCGGTTTAGCGATGACCACTCGGATTGGGCGTGCGGCTGTACTCATGGGGGGAAGGCTACCGTGTGTCGTAAACACCAATCATGGCCCTCAATCGTTTACCGAACTCACGCCATAAGGTGGGAAGCATGACACAGGCGCCCGGTTACTCAATCACGATTCGAATGCACGTCACTCCAGAATTGCACGCTTCGGGGAGAATCATTTCGGCGGTGAGCGGTGCGGGTGCAGTTATTACTGGGCTCGACGTCTCAGATCCGGGCACTGAAACCACGGTGGTTGACCTCAGCGCCTTAGCGCACGACCCGGATCACGCCGAATCAATCCGGGACACTCTCAACGCCATTGACGGTTGCAAGGTCGACAAAGTAAGTGACTCAGTTTTCCTTGTTCACCTGGGTGGAAAAATCGAAGTCGGTATCAAAGTTCCGATGCGAAACCGCACCGATTTGGCTCGCGCTTACACCCCGGGGGTCGCCCGGGTTTGTCTGGCAATCGCGAACAATCCGGCCGACGCACGCAACCTCACCATTAAGCGCAACACGGTTGCTGTCGTCACCGATGGTTCCGCCGTACTCGGCTTGGGAAACATCGGTCCCGAAGCAGCGATGCCGGTCATGGAAGGTAAAGCCGCGCTCTTTAAGAAATTTGCCAACGTCGATGCGTGGCCAATCTGTCTGGACACCCAAGATGTTGATGAAATTGTGCGGACGGTTGAAATCATTGCTCCCGGTTTCGGCGGAATTAACCTGGAAGATATCTCGGCGCCACGTTGCTTTGAAGTCGAACGCAAGTTGCGTGAACGACTCAATATTCCGGTTTTTCACGATGACCAACATGGGACGGCGGTCGTCGTACTCGCCGCACTGATTAATGCATCCAAACTGGTAAAGAAAGAACTTTCCTCTTTACAGATCGTGATGTCGGGAGCCGGAGCAGCCGGGGCCGCCGTTGCCCAACTACTCCTCCATGCTGGAATACAAAACATCATGCTTTTTGACTCCAAAGGTGCAATTTCAACCACGCGAACTGACCTAGACCCCGATCGCACTGAACTTGCTCAACGCACCAATTTGAAAAACTTTACTGGTTCAATCCAAGAAGCGATGGTTGGTTCGGACGTGTTTATTGGCGTGTCACAACCCAATCTGATTACCGCCGCCGATGTTGAAAAAATGGCGAAGGACTCCATTGTTTTTGCGCTAGCAAACCCCGACCCAGAAATCAATCCGATTGAGGCTGCGAAATTTGCCAAGGTTGTCGCAACGGGTCGTAGTGACTACCCGAATCAGATCAACAACGTCCTTGCCTTTCCCGGCATATTCCGAGGACTCCTTGACAGCGGTGCCATTGATATCACCGATGAAATTCTGATGGCTTCAGCAAATGCGATTGCCGAGCGTGTCAGCGAGCAGGCCCTCTCCGCTGTTTATATTGTGCCAAGCGTCTTTGACAGTAGTGTCGCCCCAGCGGTCGCAGCGGCAGTTATCGCAGCAGCCAAGGTGAAAAGTTCCAGTAACTAAAGTTTCTCAACGGGCGCGTAGCGCAGCAAGAGGCGCTTCACTCCGGAGGCACCAAAATCAATGGTGGCATCAGCGCGATCACCGCTGCCACCGGTTTCAACGACGGTTCCCATGCCAAATTTCTCGTGGGTGACTCGGTCCCCGGCGGTGAGAGAGATGGTATTGCCGCCAACACTTTTGCCACCTCGCCGAAGGGATGAATCTGACCCTGCCCAACTGGTGGAACCAAAACTTGAACTCGGGGCAAACATCGGTGGCGCTTCGCGTTCCCACTTGAGGTGTTGCTCTGGAATTTCGTCTAAGAAGCGGCTCTGAGGATTGGCGGCCGGACTCCCCCAGGAGGATCGAGTTAACGACCTGCTCAAGTAGAGACGCTGACGGGCTCGGGTAATGCCGACGTAGGCGAGTCGTCTTTCCTCTTCCAATTCGCGCGCTTCACCCAGGGATCGGGAATGCGGAAAAATACCCTCTTCCATGCCAGTGAGAAATACCGTGGGGAATTCGAGGCCTTTTGCGGTATGCAGGGTCATCAGGGTGACGACACCACCGTGGTCCTCGCCGTCAGGGATTGAGTCAGCGTCTGCAACGAGGGCAACATTTTCTAGGAAGTCAATCAATGTTCCTTCGGGGTTGTCGACTAGGAAAGATGCGGCGACGGATTCGAGCTCGGCGAGGTTCTCAATGCGACCCTCATCTTGTAAATCAGTTGACGCCCTCAACTCGGAAAGGTAGCCACTTTGTTCAATTGCTGCCTGGACAACCAAAGCCGGCTCGGTGCCAGATTCAAACAGGGTCTGGAGCGCCTGCATTAACTCGACGAAACTTGCAATCGCACTGATGGAGCGGGTCGCAAGTCCGGGTACGTTAGCCGCACGTTGCAGACTCTCAAAAAAGGTAATGCGCTCGCGCTCAGCAAAGGCACCGATCATGGCTTCGGCGCGGTCACCGATCCCTCGCTTGGGGGTGTTCAGAATTCGGCGCAGCGACACTTCATCGGCCGGGTTAACGATTGTGCGCACGTAAGCCAAAATGTCTCGGACTTCTTTGCGTTCATAGAAACGAACTCCACCAACGACTTTGTACGGCATTCCGGTTCGAATAAACACTTCTTCCACCGCACGCGATTGGGCGTTGGTCCGATAGAACACCGCGGTGTCCCCTGGCCGAGAAATTCCTTCGTCGGACATGCGGTCAATTTCACGGGCAATAAATGAGGCTTCGTCGTGTTCGTCATCGCCCACGTAGACCTTAATCGGATCACCGTCACCCGAGTCGGTCCACAAATTCTTTGCCCGGCGTGATGAGTTCTTGGCGATCACCGCGTTGGCAGCACTCAAAATCGTTTGGGTTGATCGGTAGTTCTGTTCCAACAAGATCGTGGTCGCATTCGGGTAGTCCCGCTCGAACTCTTCAATGTTACGAATTGTTGCTCCGCGAAACGCGTAAATCGACTGATCCGCATCACCCACGACACACAATTCACCCGGTGGTGGGGAATCAGGCGATGCCGCAACGGTGCCGACTAATTCTTTGATCAACATATATTGTGCGTGATTGGTGTCCTGATACTCGTCAACCATGATGTGGCGGAATCGGCGCCGATACATATTTGCCACTTCAGGAAAGAGTTGCAGTAGCGCGACGGTTGAACCAATCAGATCATCGAAATCAAAAGCATTCGCGAGAGTCAATCGGTTTTGGTATTCCCGGTAAATTTGGGCGATCACCGATTCAATTGCTGCATCTTTGTCTGAAACCAATTGGGTATTAGTCAGAAAAGTCTCGTGGTCGATCAACTCATTTTTTGCCGATGAAATTCGGGACAGCACCATGCGTGGCCTGGTATTTTTCGCATCAATATTGAAATCGCGCAGGATCAAGGTAATCAGGCGCAGTGAGTCTTGGGTGTCATAGATCGTGAAGTTACTTTTGACCCCGAGTCGGTGCGCCTCGGCACGCAAGATACGCACACAGGCACTGTGAAAAGTAGACACCCACATGATTCGACCGGTCGGACCGACAATGTCGGCGACCCGCTCCCTCATTTCAGCCGCTGCCTTATTGGTGAAGGTGATCGCGAGAATCTGACCGGGGGTTGCATCTCCCGTTGCCAACACATGCGCAATGCGGCGGGTAAGAACCCGGGTTTTTCCTGAACCGGCACCGGCAACGATCAGAAGTGGGCTACCTCTGTGCTCAACCGCGGTGCGCTGAGCGGGGTTAAGATCTTCGAGTAATTGATCCCCCCTGGCAGAAAACAGTTGGGATTGGCTCGATTGCGACACTACGGCAGTCTAGGGCTATCCGCCGACAAGCCCCCACGCGGCGAAAGTCAGCGCTTGATATAACCAATCACGCGGACCCACGTTTTTGTGGGAACATTTGATGCAAGCGCCACGAGTCCTTTGTCTCCCACTTCAGCCACCACGATTGATGTGGTCTTGACGACCGCGCTCACCGTTGCCGAACGTGAGCCACGATCAATTCCGCCAACGGCGTACGCCACAAATCGACCATCGGTGCCCTTCCCCTTGGTCGTGATCTGGAGGATGACCGCCGCCACATTCTTCTGCTTTTTCGGTACATCACCGATCCCGGTGACTTTCGCCAGTTTGACTTCGGCGCCATCAAAGCTCGAAGTCGTAAGTTTGCGGGAGGGCATTCCGCGAGCTTTGAGTGGTAACACCCCGGTGCGGTACCCGAGTACCTCAACTTTTACTTGCACGGTTGGTTTCTTCGAAGCCGCGAGTTGCACGGTGCCTCCGACAACCGGAACAACCAGGATCGCGGTCCGAGTTTTAGCTTTTCGCACCTTCAGCGTTGCCGCGTTTACTTTTTCACCAATTTGACCGATCCGAAGTTTGCCTTTCTTGGTGGAATCACTGGTAGTGACGGTCACGAGGGCACTGGTCGCTTCAACGGGCAGTCCCGCGAGGGTCACCGTCCGGGTTTCACCGGGTTGGATTGCGCCTTGACTAACCGACTCATAACCCAATTCGGCGCCAATTCCAATGAAGTCGCCTTCTTCCGGTGGCCCGGCAGGAGCAGGCGCGACCGGAGCCACTGGCGCCACGGGAACAGGTACAGGTGTCGGCCCGAACTCGGTCATCGGGGCGACCAGCGTGTCGCTGACCACCTCGGCTTTGTTTTCAACTTCTGAACCATTGGGGTAATAACCCAAGACATCTACGGTGACATCTGTCGCGCCGGCCGTCGTGGCAATCGCAATCGTTCCATTCGATGCAACGGGAATAATCGCATCCCCTGACGCATCAGAATTAATTGGCGCTTTGACAACAGGAACACTCGAACCGGCCCCCGGCGCCCACGCCCGTAAGGTTGTTGGGGCGTTTGTCCCCAACGCGGAGACCCGAATGAGGACCGCTGCAACGCCATCCGCTGGAACCCCACCTACGCCGGTGACCTTTGCAAATATTCTTTTGCTATCCCCATTCCAACGGTCCTGTTGCAAGCGACAGCGTTCTTTAACACCAATGACCGACCGAGTGCCAACGACGCGCACTTGGTCAACGGCAACCACACCGCCCACGCGAGTAGCGGGTGCACCTCCAGCCGAAGACTTTTCACGCGCGCAGAAAGGTGCGGTAAATGGGGTGCCATCCCAGAATGAGGAGCGACCAGATGCGCCATCCCACGTCAGCGAAATGTGAATATGGTTGCGATGACAGGTGTTGTCTGACCCTTTGTCCGGCTTTGCGAAACAACCTTTGAGCTCGGTCCATCCTTTATTAATGTCGTAGCCGCGCCAGATCCGATCATTCCAACCGATATACATCACACCAAGTCGGATCGCGTTGCCGTACTCAATCCCAAATTGATCAGGACCGAGTAACCAGTTCAAAAATGTTTCGGCTTCAGCGCGGTCGCCAGCGTCACGGACGTTACCCATCCAGTCCAATGCGCGACCTTCTTTATGCTCGCTTTGCCCACCGACTCCACAGTCGCGTGGGATCCACACAGTTTCTTCTCCGCCGTAGGTCGCTTTAATCAGATCGGCGAAGCGCAGGGTCCCTGGTTTTGGTACCGGGTCGCATTGGGACTGCCCCTCGTATTCGGGACGTACGTCGTACTCGCTAGGCAGTGGTACTGGGGCGCCTGCAGGCATTGGCGCTGCCGGCAATCCGACGCCGGGCTCAGGTGCACCGGCAATGACACCGGTCCAATTCGTTGATTGCCAACCGCTTCCATCGGCCGTCGCCGGACTGGCTTGTAAAATGAGGGCGCTGGCGAATACCAGAATTCCACTGGCGCGCAGGAGTGCACGCAAAGAAGGCAGGGTCCAAGACCCTGTAGTGTGGGGAAGCACGTGCATACTCTGACACGAAAGTGACGCATGTGACTAATCCACACGAGTAAGAACACGCATGTAATTCATTTTTATGCCGAAAATTATCGATTCATAGAGGGAAATTAATGGAAATCGAACGCATTCTGGTCATTACCGCCCACCCCGACGACGTTGATTTCGGCGCGGGAGGCACCGTTCGCGGTTGGACCGATGCTGGCATAGTGGTCAGTTACTGCATTTGTACCAATGGCGATGCCGGCGGAGCAGATCGCGATGTCCCCAGAAGTGAGATTCCCGCGATTCGACAGGCTGAACAGAGGGCAGCCGGGGCCGCCCTCGGCGTCACCGATATTCACTTCCTCGGTTACCAAGACGGTGATCTTCAGGTGACCCAGGATCTGCGACGGGATATCAGCCGAGTGATTCGCCAGGTCAAACCCCAGCGTGTGCTCATGCAGTCACCTGAGCGCAACTGGGGCCGCATTTATGCCTCACACCCCGATCACCTGGCTGCAGGTGAAGCGGCCATTTTTGCGGTCTACCCCGATGCCCGCAATCCCTTCGCGCACCCAACTCTGCTGGATGAGGAAGGCTTAGACGCCTGGAGTGTGAGTGAAGTATGGGTGATGGGCGCGCCTGAAGTGAATCATTACCAGGATGTGACCGACGCGCTACCGCATAAACTCGCAGCCTTGCAAGCCCACGAATCTCAAACAGCACACATGGAAGACCTTGAAGAGCGGATCCGCGGCTGGATGTCGGCTACTGCCATTGACGCCGGATTCGGTTCCGAAGCGCTCGCGGAAAGTTTCCGGGTCGTCAATACGGCGTAAGCCCGCCCCGCAACTCCTTTTTACCAGACTGCCTTTTGTCAGACTTTCCCAGTTTCTGGGAAAGTCTGACAAAAGGCGGGGGGTTCGCCCGCGAAATGTCCATTTGATCCAGGGTGCAGGGTTGAACGTCGCAAGAACCTTTGACGCCGCAGAGAATTTGAGTGGTCCAGCATTGTCGCCAGATTATGGCGGGGCATCGAATCCCCAGAAAATTACCGGAAAAAACCACTCGATCGTGCCCCCGCTCTCGACTTTTTTGGGAAACGGGATGAGATCGTCAAAAAAGGCGCCTAAAGGCGCTTTTTTGTCGGACTTTCCCAGTTTCTGGGAAAGTCGGCGGGGGGGGGTGAGGGGTGGGTTGGGGGTGGGGATTATTCCCACTCGATCGTGCCCGGGGGTTTGCTGGTGACGTCAAGGGTGACCCGGTTGATCTCGGCGACTTCGTTGGTGATTCGGTTGGAGATTTTTGCAATCAGGTCATAGGGCAATCGGGACCAGTCCGCGGTCATGGCGTCTTCACTGGACACCGGCCGCAGCACGACCGGGTGACCGTAGGTACGGCCATCACCTTGGACACCAACACTTCGGACATCGGCCAACAGCACAACAGGGAATTGCCAGACGTCACGATCCAGACCTGCAGCGGTGAGCTCCTCGCGGGCAATGAGGTCAGCACGGCGCAAGATCTCCAGTCTCTCTTCATTGACGGCGCCAATAATTCGGATCGCTAACCCCGGGCCGGGGAACGGGTGTCGCCACACAATTTCTGGCGGTAGCCCCAGGTCTAAGCCGACCTGTCGGACTTCGTCTTTGAATAATGTGCGCAGTGGTTCAACCAGGGTGAACTCGAGGTCTTCCGGCAACCCGCCGACATTGTGGTGGCTTTTAATGTTAGCGGTTCCCGAGCCACCGCCCGATTCAACGACGTCTGGGTAGAGCGTCCCCTGCACTAAGAATTCAACTTTGTTACCTGAGCTACCGGCTTGCTCAACCACTTGTGCTGCCGCATCTTCAAAAACCCGAATGAACTCGCGGCCAATAATTTTTCGTTTGGTTTCCGGATCGGTGACGTCTGCGAGCGCGTTCAGGAAGCGCTTTTTGGCGTCGACAACAACCAACTTGATTCCCGTTGCAGCCACATAGTCGCGCTCCACCTGCTCTGCTTCACCTGCGCGCAGCAGTCCGTTGTCCACAAAAACACAGGTGAGTTGATCCCCCACCGCTTTGTGGACCATCGCGGCAGCAACCGCGGAGTCGACTCCACCAGAAAGCCCACAAATTACTTCCGAGTCGCCAATCTGCTTGGAGATTCTGGCGACTTGTTCATCAATCACATTCGACATTGTCCAACTCTGTTCGCACCCGGCCACGTGAATCAGGAAGTTCGAAAGGACTTTCTGACCGAACTCCGAGTGCAAAACTTCAGGGTGGAACTGCACACCGGCACGCGAGTGCTCAAGGTCTTCAAAGCCGGCGACCGGGGCTCCCGCGGAGACCGCGCACACACTGAAACCCGGCGGCGCAGACGTCACGGCGTCGCCGTGGCTCATCCAGACTGAAATGGATTCAGGGACATCGGAAAAGATCTTTGCCGTTGTTGTTGTGAGTTCGGTGCGGCCATATTCACTGGTTTCGGTGTGTGTCACTTCCCCACCGAGTGACTGAGCCATGAGTTGAAAGCCATAACAAATCCCGAAAACCGGGATCCCGAGATCCAATATCTCCGAATCGAATATTGGTGCACCCGGTGCGTAGACACTTGATGGACCACCGCTGAGAACAATTGCCGAAGGGGATTTTGCGCTGACTTCCGTTGCCGTCATGGTGTGGGCGACAATTTCAGAATAGATGTTTTCTTCACGAATTCGGCGGGCAATCAACTGCGCGTACTGGGCGCCAAAGTCAACAACAAGTACGGGCCCTGATGGATTCGACGGCATTGCCCAAGCGTAGTAGCGGTGAGGTCAACTGCTAAAAGCACCAAGGGCCAAGAATGCAACCACGAGCAGAAAATAGATGGCTCCGCCGATCACAAATGTGGCAACCATGAATCTTCGAGCCCACCGAGAAGCGGCGACTGCTCCGCTTTCGTCACCTTTTTCAAGCCGTCGGCGTGCCGTGAAAGCGAATGACAACGCGATAATTCCCAATGGCAAAAAAAACAGAATCGCCCCGATAAAAGACGATCGCAGATACGTCTTTGAGGCCACATTCATTGCCTAACCTTAATCACCACGGGACTGAACTGGCGTTCCAGACTCACCAACACGGGCCCAGACGCAACGAGGCGCCGCGCACGGTATTGGCTAACGGTCCCTAGCGCCAGCCAATTTTTTTCATCAGCCCCAATGAAGTGGTGAGTAGATTCCCCCACGTCTCATCACTGAGACCAAATGGTGGACCGAAACCTAATGCGTTTTGGGTGGCAATTGTTTGTGACTCCGTGTATTGCACGATCCCAGCCAAACCATGCCTGCGGCCAAGCCCCGACGCGCCAAATCCACCCATGGGCGAGCCAAGGGTTGACCACGCGGTTGCATAACCTTCATTGATGTTCACGGTGCCTGCGCGCAGTTGCTTGGCAATGGCCATGGCGCGTTTTTTATCCCGGGAAATTACGCTGGCATTGAGCCCGTACTCGGAGTCGTTGGCGAATTGAATCGCTTGTGCATCATTTGAGAAGGTACTGATGGAGACGACGGGGCCAAAGGTCTCCTCGCGGCAGACATTCATGCTCTCGGCGACACCCGTAAGAATTGTTGGCGCGATCGTGGCGTTGCCGATGAGTTCACCGCCCGTTTGAATAGTGGCGCCTTTGTCGCGAGCATCGGAAATAAAGGCCATAACCCGAGTCGCATGATCGGGTGAAATGAGCGGGCCGTAGGAACCTCCCCAGCCGACGCTGCCCTGATACGTCATTGCCCGAGTTCTGCGCATGAAAGCGTCGAGGAATTCCTGTTCGATACTAGTGTGGACATAGAGCCGCTCGATACTGATGCACAACTGACCCGTGTTTCCAAAACATGCACGCGTTGCGATCTCGGCTGCCTTGTCGATGTCGGCATCCGCGCGAATGATCATGGCGTTCTTGCCGCCAAGTTCTAATGCTGAACCAATCAGGCGCTCCCCGCATTGCGCTGCGACAATTCGACCAACCTTGGTTGATCCGGTGAACATCAGGAAATCAACCTGGTTGATCAGCGGGGTGCCCAGTTTTACTCCGTCGCCGATCACAACACCAAAGAGTCCCTTGGGCAGACCTGCTTGATAGAGCAAATCAATGACGTAGAGCGCGGTGACGCTCGTCAGGGGATCTGGCTTCAGCACCACACCGTTGCCGGCCAGTAGCGCTGGCAGTGCGTCACTCACGGCCAGGGTTAGCGGGTAATTCCATGGGGCAATAATTCCGACCACACCCACGGGGACGTGTCGTTCAATTGCGCTGATGAGCAGTGGAAAGGCGCCAGAATGCTTCCGGTTTTTGAGTGCGCCGAGGTGCCGCGCGTAGTAGCGCGCGTTCAGAGTTACATCGAGTAATTCCTCATTTGCATCACGCCGAGGTTTGCCTGTTTCCCATTGAATGAGATCAAGGAGTTCGCCTTTACTCGCAAGGACCAGATCGTGAAAGCGAAGAATCACCTGGGCGCGTGCTTTTAGCGAACTGGCGGCCCACGTGATCTGTGCTGATCGGGCAGTTGCCACGGCGGTTGCTACGTCACCTTTTGTTGACAGTTTCAGCGAATACAACTCTGGTCCGTACGGCGAGGTGATGGTGATGGATTGACTCGACGTATTAGTCGGCAGAACGGCGAGTCGCGACCAGTAACTCGAATTTTCGATGACCCTGGTCACGGCTAGGAAACAATCATGTCAATGCGTTGAAATTCTTTCAGGTCGCTGTAGCCGGTTGTCGCCATTGCTTTACGCAATGCGCCAACAAGGTTCATGGTTCCGTCACCGGTTGTTGCCGGGCCATTGAGAATTTGGTCTAGGGTTCCTACCTGTTTCATTTGGTGTCGTTCACCGCGTGGGAGGGTCGCATGCCATGCTTCCGAGCCCCAATGGGTGCCGCCGCCGGGTGAGTCGGTGCCGCGAGAAAGAACCGAACCAATCATTGCCGCATCGGCGCCGCAAGCGAATGCTTTAACAATGTCTCCGCTATTGCCCATGGACCCATCAGCTATCACGTGAACGTAGCGTCCACCGGATTCATCAAGATAGTCCCGACGCGCCGAAGCAACGTCGGCGATCGCCGTCGCCATGGGTACTCGAACACCGAGGACTTCAGCTGTGGTGTGGGATGAACCGCCACCGAAACCCACGAGGACGCCGGCAGCACCGGTTCGCATCAGGTGCAGGGCAGCCTGAGCTGTCGCGCAGCCCCCAACAATGACTGGGATGTCCATCTCATGAATGAAACTTTTGAGGTTTAACGGCTCACCGCCCACCGCAACATGCTCAGCCGAAACTGTCGTTCCCCGAATAACCAAAATTTCGGCACCGCTACTTGCTGCAATCGGTGCAAGCTCGGCGGTTCGCTGCGGGGACACGGCAACCGAGACGGTGATTCCACTTTCCTTGAGCTCAGCAATGCGGTTCTTGATTAATTCAAGGTCAACCGGTTTATCCGAATACAATCGTTGCAATAAAACTGTTGCCAATTCAGGATCAGCGTGAGCTATCTCTTTTAAAAAAAGAGTTGGATCTTCGTAGCGCCCCCACAAACCTTCAAGATTGAGGACCGCAAGAGCCCCGTTGCGTGAGATCGTGACCGCGCTCTCCGGTGAGACCACCGAGTCCATCGGTGCAGCTATCAGAGGGGTTTCGAATTTGTAGGCGTCAATATTCCACGCGGTTGAAACCTCGGATGCGTCACGCGTGCGACGCTGCGGGGCAATCGCAACTTGATCGAATGAAAAACCTTGGCGGGCAGACTTGGTCCCGCCGATGACGACTTCAACCATGATTACCGCCCTGAGTAGTTTGGTGCTTCGATTGTCATTTGAATGTCATGCGGGTGACTCTCGCGTAGCCCGGCCGCCGTGATTTGCACGAGACGACCTTTCTCACCGAGTTCGGCCATGGTGTGTGCACCGGCGTAACCCATGGCTGCCCGCAGCCCACCGACGAGTTGATGGGCGACTGCGCCAAGTGGTCCTCGATAGGAAACCATGCCTTCAATTCCTTCCGGCACCAGTTTGTCATCACTTAACACGTCGTCTTGGGCGTAACGGTCCTTTGAATAGGAACGCGCCTCACCGCGGCTTTGCATTGCACCTATTGAGCCCATTCCGCGATATGACTTGAACTGCTTACCGTTGACGAACACGACATCTCCGGGGGCTTCCTCACACCCCGCCAGCAATGAGCCGAGCATCACGGTGTTGGCTCCAGCAACAATCGCCTTGGCAATATCGCCGCTGTACTGGATTCCCCCGTCTGCTATCACCGGGATTCCGGCAGCTCGCGCGACGCAGGCGGCCTCTTCGATGGCCGTGATTTGTGGGACACCGACTCCGGCGACAACTCGGGTGGTACAGATTGAACCCGGGCCAACACCGACTTTGACACCGTCAGCGCCCGCGTCGATGAGTGCTTGGGCTCCTTCACGGGTCGCCACGTTTCCGCCGACGACATCGACATTGAATTCTTTCTTGACGCGAGCCACCATCTCCAGAACGGCTCGCGAGTGACCGTGCGCGGTATCAACGATCAGGAAATCAACCCCGGCCGCGACCAGCGCCGTTGCCCGCTTAAATGACTCATCGCCAACACCAATTGCTGCGCCAACAATGAGCCGACCGAGTGAATCTTTCGATGCATGGGGGTATTGATCCGCTTTCACGAAGTCTTTGACAGTGAACAATCCGCGTAGTTTTCCATTTTCGTCAACCAAGGGGAGTTTTTCAACCTTTTTCGTGGCGAGCAGGTTTAGCGCGTCCATAGGCGCGACACCGACGGGCGCCGTCACCAATGGCATGGGGGTCATCACCTCACTGACGGCGCGAGACATGTTCTCCTCGAATCGCATATCGCGATTGGTCACAATTCCCACCAGGGTTCCTTCGCGGTCAACGACCGGAACACCACTAATGCGGTAACGGCTGCAGAGTCGATCCACATCAGCCAGCGTGTCAGTGGAAAGGCAAGTAATGGGGTCGTGCACCATTCCCGCTTCACTGCGCTTCACCAAGTCCACTTGTGCTGCCTGCGCTTCAATGGGCAAATTACGGTGAAGAACACCGGCGCCGCCTTGACGCGCCATGGAGATTGCCATCCGCGACTCAGTAACGGTGTCCATGGCACTGGACACCAACGGCATTTGAATGGAAATATTCTTGGTGACGTTGGCTGATGTGTTTACCTCGCTTGGTACGACATCAGAGAGACCCGGCAAAAGTAGGACATCATCAAATGTCAATCCAAGGAACGCGACCTTGCTTACTCGCTCAACCATGCGGCCTCCTTGAGGTGAAAAGCCTAGGCTAGTCGTCCACCACTTCGCTGATGAGAGCGACCGCGGCCTGCAAACTTGCCGCCACGTGGACTCCTGCCGGAGGTGTATTCATCCAGCCGGGACCGCCAATCACAATACGAGGGTTCGGGCGCAGTGACGGCAGTTCGGCGAGTCGACGAGAATCCGCCGTGTCTCGAACTTGAGACCACAAAAAGACCGCGCGCGGACCGGTTCGAGAAATGACGTCACCCACGCTCTCCAGTGGTATTCCTCCACCAAGATGCATAAAGCGAATCCCTTGCTCTGCCAGTCCGGCACCGACGGCCCACAGTGCCAGTTGATGTTCATCGCCGCTCATGGATCCCAGCACGACCGTTCCGCGCATCGGGTTTGTTACTGCATCTGAAGCAAATCGTGAAAACTCAGCCTGAATGGCCGTGGACAGAACGTGTTCAACTTCGATACCGCATTGACGCAACTCCCACATCTCACCAATACTTTTTAACACCGGCAGAAGGACTTCGTTCCAGGTCGCAATGACGCCCATTTCGCGCACCGACTCGCAGATGATCGACGCGCACGCCACTTGGTCAAGGGCACTCGCCGACTTCGCCAACCCGCGGGTGCGGCGATCACCACCCGGTGTTGCCACGACGTTACCGCCGCCGCTTCTTCCCAGGGAGCCATTGGGGCTCTCTTTGGTGTGCTCGGCCGAAACGCTCACCACGCCCGCCACGCCCACGTTACCCACGCTGCCCGGTTCATCGGCCTGGCCGAGCGTGAATTCTCGGGCCAGCGCTGCGGCCGCTGATTGCGCGGGTGAAATCCCGGACCGAACCAAAGACGACATGTAGTCCAGACGAGCGAGGTCCGAGGGTGAATAGCGGCGATGTGATCCGCCATCACGCTGGCTGGGACCCAATCCGTATCTGCGATCCCAGGTGCGCAATGTGGCTGGCGCCACACCCAATCGGCGCGCCGCCACTGCGACACTCACCGAAAGGTCACCTATTTCCTGCTGGGAAGCACTTGCCGCAGGTTTTCGCACCCCTAATTGTGGGGCATTAGGACGATTTGCGCATCTTGTGATTCAACTCACAGCTCAAAATGTTGACCAACCTATGAAACGATTTGTATGATTTGGTCACTGATTGAACGAACAACCAAGGAGTTATCATGGCTGATGTATCTCGTCTTCCTGGCCCCAACGCTGATATTTGGGATTGGCAGTTGATTGGTCTGTGCCGCGGTGAAGACCCCAACGTTTTTTTCCACCCCGAAGGCGAGCGTGGACCGGCCCGGGTAAATCGAGATGCCTCCGCTAAAGCGATCTGTGCCGCTTGCCCGGTCAAAGTCCAGTGCGCCCAACATGCCCTTGCCGTTCGCGAACCCTACGGTGTCTGGGGCGGTCTCACCGAGGACGAGCGCGAAGATATTTATGCCGGACGCCTACAGGCAACTGCTGCGGTTGGCGGCGTAATCGACAGCGCGACAATCGGCAACCCCACCAGGGTTGCTACCGCTTCCTAAGTTTTTCAACACATAAATACGGTGGGGCCAGCTTTCTGGCCCCACCGTATTTATGTGTTACGACGCTTTTTTGCTAATTAGTGGCCGTGTCCATGATGTCCGTGGCCTGCATCTGGTTCGGCCTTTGCTGGCTTTTCCACAATGAGTACTTCGGTCGTCAGCAGCATTGCCGCAATTGATGCTGCATTCTGCAACGCCGAACGAGTTACCTTTACCGGGTCAATGACGCCCTGGGCAATCAGATCACCGTATTCCCCGGTTGCGGCGTTGAGTCCGTGACCGGCTGGCAACCCAGCGACCTTGGCAACCACGACGTAGCCGTGCTCCCCTGCGTTTTCCGCAATCCAACGCAGCGGCTCGGACGTCGATTTACGAATAATGGCAACACCTGTTGCTTCGTCGCCGACCTTGCCCAGATTGGAGTCGAGCACCTTGGCAGCCTGAACCAGGGCGGTTCCGCCACCAGAAACAATTCCCTCTTCGATTGCCGCGCGAGTTGCTGAGACGGCATCTTCGATCCGGTGCTTCTTCTCTTTAAGTTCAACTTCGGTGTGGCCACCGACCTTGATCACAACAACGCCGCCAACAATCTTGGCCAGTCGCTCTTGCAACTTCTCCCGATCCCAGTCCGAATCTGAGCGCTCGATCTCGCTCTTAATTTGCGCCACGCGCTCGGCAACAGCATCGGTGTTTCCGCCACCATCAACAACGGTGGTGTTGTCCTTGGTCACGACGACGCGTCGCGCGCTACCGAGAACCTCAAGGCCAACCTGGTCCAATTTAAGACCAATATCTGCCGAGACAACCTGAGCGCCGGTCAGCACCGCAAGGTCTTCAAGGATTGCCTTACGGCGGTCACCGAACGCTGGTGCTTTCACCGCGCATGAGGCAAATGTTCCGCGGATCCGGTTGACAACGAGGGTTGACAACGCTTCGCCGTCGACGTCCTCGGCGATAATCAATAGTGGCTTGCCCGTCTCGACAACCTTTTCGACCAGAGGCAGGATTTCCGAGACAGATGAAACCTTGCCTTGAACAAGCAGGATGCGCGGGTCTTCAAGGACCGCTTCCATGCTCTCTGGGTCGGTCACGAAGTACGGCGAAATATAGCCCTTGTCGAACTGCATTCCTTCGGTGAATTCCATCTCCATTGCGGTGGTGCTGGATTCTTCAACCGAAATGACGCCGTCCTTGCCGACCTTGTCGAATGCGTCAGCGATCAGCTCGCCGATTTCACGATCCTGTGAAGAGATCGCAGCAACGTTGGTGATTTCTTCTTTGCCGGAAACCTCACGCGCCATCGCGGCTAATTCCTCGATCATGGCAGCCACGCCGGCATCCATGCCACGTTTAATCGCCATTGGTGCGGCGCCAGCAGCAACCTGCTTCAAACCTTCAGTCACCATTGCCTGAGCTAGGACGGTTGCCGTGGTCGTTCCATCGCCGGCGACGTCATTGGTTTTCGTCGCCACTTCTTTCGCGAGTTGGGCGCCTAAGTTCTCATAGGGATCTTCGAGTTCAATTTCACGGGCGATTGTCACACCGTCGTTGGTGATTGTGGGGGCTCCCCATTTTTTATCAATAACAACATTGCGGCCCTTTGGGCCGATTGTCACTCGAACCGCGTCGGCGAGTGCATTTACTCCGCGCTCAAGGCTGCGACGAGCATCTTCATCAAATTCAATCATCTTTGCCATGGTGTAAGTCCCTCAATCATGAAGTGGAGTCGTACCGGAAAAAAATGTGTGCTGACGTGCCGCGAGCCCCACGGCTCCCGAAGGATTCGCGGGGCTCACCAGAACAAGATCTAGTAGATCAAAAGGTTAATTCTTGAGACGTGCTATTCACATTTACTTTTCAACGATGGCGAGTACGTCGCGAGCAGACAGCAACAGGTACTCCTGGCCGTCGTACTTCACTTCGGTGCCGCCGTACTTGCTGTAAATGACAACGTCGCCAACCTTGATGTCCAAGGGAATGCGCTTGTCGCCATCTTCGTCGAAGCGACCTGGTCCAACTGCGAGAACCTTGCCCTCTTGTGGCTTTTCCTTGGCGGTATCAGGGATAACAAGTCCTGATGCGGTTGTTTGCTCCGCTTCGAGGGTTTGTACCAAAATGCGATCTTCTAGGGGCTTGATGGAAACCGACACGGTTTATTCCTCCGGCTCGTGGGCACCAGCTTCAAGAGCTGGCGCGACTTGCGAATGTTTGGCACTGCAAATTAGCACTCACATGGTGAGAGTGCCAAACCAAAGATTACGCAACAGTTAGCACTCTGTCAAACCGAGTGCCAGCCACGCCGCCGGACACCCCCTAGGCTTCGAGGGTGACAGCCCTTCCCAGCGAAGACCTGATCTCCCAAGCCGGGACAGCCCTGGCCCTGAATGGGACCCAAGAACTGGCGGTCATCACATTTCTGCGATCACTGGGGCATGACCCGGATGTCGTCCGAGCGGCACTAGAACAGGTTGACCTGCGGCACAAGGCAGCCAATGCTTGGGGGGCCAGCGGCCAGGAACGCTTGAACTGGTTTTTTACCCGGGATGGTCTCGAAGCGGCCAGCCACCCGCTCGTGGCCCGCTTCCACGCGGACGTGATCGCCCAGAGTGGTCTGACCCGGGTGATTGACCTCACCGCTGGGCTTGGCAGCGACAGTGCCGCTTTCATCAGCGCAGAACGTGAAACAACAGCCATCGAGCACGACTCGCGTACGGCTCAATTACTCGCCCACAATCTTTCGAGCGCCCACATTATTAACCGGGACTGCACAGACATTGATTTCGCTCAATGGAATCCAGCAAACACCGCAATTTTTGTTGATCCTTCCAGACGCGGCACCTCACGAACACCTGACGGCGCTCGCGCACTCCCCGAACGCGATCCCGAGCGCTGGTCACCGCCAATGTCGTTCGTCAACCAACTTGCACGCACTTTTAAGGTATTTATCAAAGCTGCACCCGCATTCAATCCACCAGAAGATTGGGCCCAGTTCGTCGTCAGCCTTGATGGCAATGTCGTTGAAATGTTCGCAACCAATGCCGCAACCGGCACCCATGCCGTCGTTATCAAGTCTGACACCGCGGTAATAAGCATTATTACTCAGCACGATGAACCAGTAACAAATATCGACGCATTAATAAAGAGTGGTGGGTTTCTCTATGAACTTGACCCGGCAATCACCCGCGCCGGGCTGACACGGCAGGTGGCTAGCGATCGCGGTCTCACCCCGGTGGGCGCGAAAAATATCTGGCTTTTCGGACAGGAAGCAAACTGCTGCGCTCACGCTCGCGCGTACAAAGTACACGATCTTTTCCCGATTAAGGACCTCAAGGCAAAGGTTGCGCACCTTCCAGGAATCGCTCTGAAAACAAAGGATGGTAGGCGCGAACTCAAAGAATTACGCACAGCCAGCGCCAAACCCGATCACAATGAATGGGCAGTTGTTATTTTGGGCAGTGGCGCTAGGGAACAGGCAGTGTTAGTCCAGCGCGAGTTTTGATCGCGGGGCGTTCAGTGCGGGGCGTTGAGCGCTAAGCATTGTCGGGACATTATTTACCCGTGGTAGGTAGTCATCGAGATTCGCCGGCTCAAGCCCGGCCGCCCGGATCGCTTTTACGGCGAGTTTCAAACTTTTCTTGAGTGAGGGAGTGAAATGCATAAGAATGATTGAGCCCGGTCGTAATTTCGAATTGGCAAATGAAATGCTGTTGTATCCGACCGAGGCATCCCACATCACTATTTGTTGAATCCCACATTTTTCGCCCATGTTGCGGATCGCTTGGGAATCTTGGGCCGCTCCGTACGGAGGCCTCAGCATCCAGGGGTACCAATCATATTTTTTAGCGAATCTTTTTTGAACATAACAAATTTCATGGTTGAGGTCCGTGGACTTTTTAGCAAATGACGCGTGGGTGGCCGAGTGGTTTTGCACCGAACCCCATTGCGTGAATTCGTCAAAATATTTTTGGGATTCCTTAATGGTCCAGGATGAAAGAAATGCGGTGATGGGTAACTGGCGGGCTTTCACATAAGCCAAGGCATTTTCCGGCTTATAAATTCCATCGTCTATCGTGATAAAGGCAACTTTGTCGTTGGTCTCAATCCGGAAAACGGACTTGGGAATCTTCGGTTTATCTCGAGCTGGGACCACATAAGCGATATCTTCCTGCGCGGAACTCGAGCTCGTCTGGGCGCCAATAAGTGCGGTAGACATTAACGTACATCCAAAGAACACAACAATAATGCGGCGCATTTCCCCTCCGTTAGCTTCACCCGCCATCCAGACCGGTGTCATAAGTTTAACCCCGAAACCGCAAAAAAATGACAGCACCTGACCCGACGTGCTAGAAAAGAACCTGGTTGATCGAAAGGGTCGAGGTGGCCGGAAAATCAACCGGGGATGCAGTCGCCCCCACCCGAACCAGATGCGATCCCAGCGCCGCCACCATGGCGCCGTTATCCGTACACAAACCAGGACTGGGTACCCGAAGTTCGATCCCTGCGGCGACGCACCTTTCCCTCGCGAGCGCGCGCAGCCGGGAGTTGGCCGCCACGCCCCCGGCGATCACCAAATGGGGCGCGTTGTGTTCACGGGCAGCAGCAATCGCCTTACTGGTCAAAATATCTACGATTGCCTCCTGGACCGAAGCGGCAACATCGGGTATCGAAATTGCGTTTCCGCATCTTTGCTGCTCTTTCACCCAACGAGCAACCGCGGTTTTAAGCCCGGAAAAAGAAAAATTGAAAGCATGTGCAGGATCGGTGCGTAGTGCCCGCGGAAAATCAATTGCATTACGGTCACCACTTTGCGCGGCCTGGTCAATCATCGGACCACCAGGGAAAGGCAAACCAAGTAGCCGCGCAACTTTGTCGAATGCTTCACCAGCGGCGTCGTCGAGGGTGTGACCAAGGGAAGTGAAGTCACCGTTGATTACTTTGATTAACGATGAATGTCCGCCGGACACCAACAATCCAATGACCGGTTCCGGCAAAGGACCGTGTTCTAGTTCGTCGACCATCACGTGGGCGGCCAAGTGATTCACGCCATAGATCGGCTTGTTTAATCCCAATGCGATCGCTTTGGCCGATGCGACTCCCACGATTAAGGCACCGACTAGGCCTGGACCTGCCGTAACGGCAACAGCGTCGATGTCGGTGAGTGAAATGCCGGCTTGGGAACAGGCCAGATCAATTGTGGGCAGCATGGCTTCCACGTGCGCGCGACTTGCAACTTCGGGCACCACCCCACCAAATCGCGCATGTTGATCAACACTTGAGGCCAGCGCATTTGCCAGCAGTTCCCTGCCACGCACTATTCCAATCCCGGTTTCATCACAGGAGGTTTCAATTCCCAGAACTATTGGTTCACCAGCGCTCATGATTTCTGCTCACGATCGTTGCGTCGCAGGATGAGGGCATCGCTTCCGTCGGCATAGTATTTATTTCGCTTACTTATTTCGACGAAGCCGCATGATGTATACATGGAAAGTGCGTTCGCGTTATCACCGCGTACTTCAAGAAAAATATAGATGACACCGAGTTCACGTGAGCGGTCCAGTAGCTTATTCAGTAATAAACGACCAAGTCCCTGACCTTGGAAATTTCTGCTCACGGCGATCGTTTGAATATCCGCGTCGGTCCCTGAAACACTCAGCCCCGCGTACCCGCACAGTTCGCCGGTGCTCTCCGCAACGAAGTAATGGTTATGTTGTTGGGCTAGCTCCCGCCACCATTGATCGGTTGACCACGGATCGTGGGGGAACAGGTCGCGCTCGCACACATCAATCAATGAAATGTCCCACCATCGCATTGACCGAATGTCAACCGTGGAAGTTGTCACAACTGCACCGGGGTAATCGGCTGGGCGTCTGCTTCCCGCAAATACATGGGGGCGAGGTCACGAGCATCCCCGCGTTCCGCGCACGCCGCAATATCAAGGGCGTGGGGGAAGACTTCGCTGATGAACGGCACCCCACGTTCAATCACCATCGCCGAAACAAGGTCAATGCGATCAACCCGTGGACCCGACAGCCTGTTTCCACGACCATCAAATTGCGCCCAGTAATACTCTTTACGGCGGGCATCCGTTGCCGCAATAAAATCACTGCCGGTGTCAACGAGACCCTCTCGGATAACCCTGTTGGCGACGCCATCCAAGGAACACACGCCGACAGTCGGCACCGACCAAGCAACCGAGAGCCCTTGGGCAAAAGCAATCCCCACCCGCAAACCCGTATAGGGACCTGGACCAACACCACAGGCAATCAGCTCCGGTAGCGAGTTCAGGTCCAACTCCAGTTGCGTGAACAAGGTTCCAATCGCTTCCACGTGACCGCGAGCGTCCGTATGACTCGCCATGGAAATCACCGAACCGGACTCGACCAAGGCGATTGAACTCATTGCCGTTGACGTGTCAACCGCAAGGATCTTCATGCGAGGACCGATTGAATCCGGCTGAGAAACGCATCGCCCAAAGGCGAGTAAGCGGTGAAATAAATGTCACGCCCAGCCTCAACGTCAGAATCAATGTGCATCTGCACAACACGGTCGCCAAATTCATCGGCCCACCGCCCACCCCACTCAACCAATGTCAGCGAATCTTGCGCATCAATCTCTGACCACAAGTCCAAGAGTTGATCAACGTGACTCACCCGATACACATCAAGGTGCAGTAAACGAAGGGACTCACCAGCCGGATAGGACTTACTCATGACGAATGTTGGACTTGTCACCGGTTCGGTGATTCCCAGGCCCCGCGCAACACCTTGGGCAAAAGTGGTCTTACCCGCACCCAACTCACCCGTGAGAATCAACACGTCACCCCCACGGGTAATTCGGGCAATGGACTCACCAAGGGATTGCATCGCCGCTGCCGTTTCAATCCACATGTTGGTCATGTCTTTCAATGACTCGGTCAACAAAGTTGGTAAGCAACGCATTGACTTCCACATGCCGTTCGATAGTCACCATGTGACCGCTTTCAGCGAGTATCACAAATTCAGCACCTGGGACCCGCTCAATGATGGCTTCACTCAGAGCCGGTGGGGTGAGTCGATCTGAAGCACCAACGATCACCAAGGTTTCGACTTTTTGCAGCGGCTCAAGGGATTCGAGTTTGTTGTGTTCATAAATATTAGGCAGAAAGTCGACCAAGATATTGAAATTGGTTGACGAGACCATGTCGGCCACAAATTCACCCGCATGAACTGGCGCTACTGATCCAAATGAATACAGTCGAGTGACGAGTAAACCCAGATCGGTTTTGCTCCAGCGTGAGTGCGAGAGCGCGGTCCCACCTTTAGCCAGCACGGAGGCAACCCCGGGAACCAAGCTTTGAACGACCCGAGAAATAGGTGCAGGAAGGCCGAGCGTCGACGCTGCAACCGATGTCGCGGTACTGGAAATGAGGCAGACCCCAATCACCTGGCTGCCGAAAAGTTCGGGATGCTGGTCAACCAAAGCCAGGACTGACATGCCACCCATTGAGTGGCCAATCAATATCAGCGTGTCATCCGGAGCCACTTGATTGATAACCGAGTACAAATCACGTCCGAGTTGATTAATGCTGTGATCGCGGGTTTGCGCATCGGCAACATAGGTGGACTCGCCATGTCCTCGCTGATCGTAGAACACCAATGTTGCGCGTTCGCGCAAAACCAGCCGCTGGTAATACCAAGAGTTGCGATTCAACGCGAAACCGTGTGGCATCACGATTGTTACCCGAGAGTCGGCATGTCGATCTACTTCACCGACGAGGACGGCGCCGTCGGTGGTGAAAACTTCAAAGCGCTCACCGTGCAGGGAATAAAACTCCGATAAATCAACCTCGCTATTGGAGGAGGCGCTAAATCGCATGACCAGTCGTTCGGCGGCAGCGCCGGCAGCAGCACCGAGTGCAACAGCGCCAAGTGAGAGGACTGCGCGTCCGGCTACCTTGCTAAAATCAACGGCCACCTGCTTACTTCACCACCTAACACCAAGAGGAATAAGAATCAAATTATCCAGCAAACAAATGGGTCACACGTGGACCCGGGGTACCCGTGGCCCAATCCGGGTAACTATTTCGTACCCGATGCTCCCACTGGCCAGGCCCCACTGATCAGCCGTCAACTCGCCGTGTTCCCCTGAACCAAATACAAACACCTCGCTACCGGCAGAGATTCCAGCAGCACAGTCCGTTACATCAATCACGAATTGGTCCATCGCGATTGTGCCAACTTGCGTCACTATTTCTCCGTCAATGCACATCGTTACCTGATTGCTCGCACTGCGTGGAATTCCGTCACCGTAACCCACCGGGACCAGCCCAAGGGCTGAATCTCGGCCAGCAATCCAGGTGTGCAGGTAAGAGACCCCAGCGCCCGCAGCAACCTGCTTGATCGAACTGAGTCGGGCAACGAGGCTCATTGCCGGAATCAAACCCAGATCAACGGAAGTCGCCCGGTTCACATTGGGTGAGAGTCCGTACATCCCGATTCCCACGCGAACGAGGTTGAATCGAGTGTCCGGATGCCACAGGGCGCCCGCCGTATTTGCCAGGTGGACGACTTCAGGCTCAATCCCGGCTGAAACGAACGTGGCAAGTGCTGCGACAAAGACTGACATTTGAGCCCCAACGGAATCGGCTGCAATCTCGACATCGACATGATCTGCACTCGCTAAGTGACTCCACACACCGCGAACACGAATCACCCCTTCTTTTATCAGCGGGCACAACTCAATAAGGAGCGCGTCAAGTTCGACCATGGACAAGCCATTTCGATTCAATCCGGTATCAATTTTTAGATGAATCTGAGCCTGAACTCCAGCCGCACGTGCAGCCACCGCGATTTCCTGTAATTCACGGGAACTGGAAACCGAAAGATCGACATCGGCTTCAACACAAGCAGCGAGATCCGGATCCCCCGGCGTACTGAGCCAACTGAGCACCTTTCCACGGTCCCCAGCGGCCCGCAAAGCGAGTGCTTCCGAGGGTAGGGCGACTCCCAGCCACGTAACGCCGTGGGTGCGAAGCAATGGAGCAATAACATCAATTCCGTGGCCATAAGCGTCTGCTTTGACAACTGCCATCGCCTCAACGCCGGCTACTGCTCGAACGGTGTCGTAATTACGCAAGATCGCTTCACTGTTGACGCTGGCCCACGCCCGCGAATTCGGCCCAGGGGCTGAATTAGACATCGCGCAGCACCTCCCCAACCATGTTGCCGATGTCAACGGCCGTCGGATTTTCAATCTGCGCCTCGGCAATGCGCCCAGCCCGGGAATGAATCCAGACCCCTGCTGCGACAACCGCCAGTACATCGACAGCATCAAGGGAACTACTTGCCAATAGTCCACCAATGATTCCGGTGAGAACATCACCCGAACCGGCGGTACCCAAGCCGGGACTCGCCTCAATGTCAACAAATGCGCGGCCATCAGGACCGACCACAAGAGTTCGTGGACCCTTTGCAACGACAATCACGTTTAGTTCACGCGCGGCCGAGCGCACCGCCTCCAGATCAAAACCGACCACGGCGGGAAATAGTTCCCGAAACTCACCGACGTGTGGGGTTATCGTGGTGACACCGGGCCGAGCGCCAAGAGTTGAGCGCACGTCTGCAGAATTTGCGATATTTCTCAATGCACCGGCATCAAGCACCAAGGGAAGATCTCCCTCGAGGAGGGAACCCAATAACGAGTGTTCACCTTCACCACCGGTAAACCCGGGCCCAACCGCCCACCCGGTGATCCGAGGTGAATCAGAATCAATGGAGACAACAGTGGGCAACGAATCCAGGACAACATTGCGATCAGCGAACCCCTCGCGAAGCATGACCATGCCCACACCACTGTGCTGAGCTCCGAGCACAGTCAGCACCGCCGCACCTGGAAATTGCGGTGAACCCGCAGCGATTCCGACAACTCCGCGGGAATATTTATACGAATCAAAATTTAAGGCAGGGACGAGTTCGGCAACCTCGCGATCACCCAATACTTGAACAACCGGATCGCTATCAAATTCTAGATCTAAATCCACCACCTCGATTGCGCCCGAACACTGCGCGCCCGGGGCGAGAATCAATCCGGGTTTAAGTGCACCAAAGGTAAAGGTGACATCAGCGTGAACGCACCGATCAACGTCACAATCGCCGGTGTCCGCATTCACCCCACTGGGTATGTCAACAGCAACGATCAACGGTGACCCGTTGATCAAACGTGCAAGCTCGAGATCTATTGGGCGTGAACTACCCAGCCCAGCAATTCCGTCAAGGATCAAATCGTGCTCGCCATCGGGTGAGTCAACAACCCGACCGCCAGCTTTCAAGCAGGCGGCCAAGCCGGTTTCATGGCATACGCCAGGAACCACGCAATACACTCGAACGAAGACTCCCCGACGAGCCAGCAGCGCCCCAGCGAAGAGTGCATCGCCACCGTTATTGCCCGGTCCAACAACCACGAGCACCGACGTTCCATAAACGCGACCACATGTTTCTCGCAGCAGACCAGCGCAGCCGACACCCAGGGAAAATGCGGCTCGCTGCATCAGCGATCCCGGGGCCCTCACCAGAAAAGCCCGTTCCTCGGCTGCTCGTATCTGGTCAACCGAGTAAGCCGGTAAACCCCATGAACGCTTTGTCAAATCGGTCGTCATTGAACTACTCCACGGTTACAGACTTGGCAAGGTTGCGAGGTTGGTCAACGTCATGGCCTTTTTCCCTTGCCATCTCACAGGCGAATATTTGCAGGGGAACGACCGCGACTAGTGGTTGCATCAACGTAGGCACGGCGGGAATCCGAATAATGTGATCGGCGAACGGCACAATGCTTTCATCGCCTTCTTCGGCGATCGCAATTACTTTGGCACCACGCGCCCGCACTTCCTGAATATTTGACACCATCTTGGCGTGCAAAACAGCACGACCCTTGGGTGAAGGAACAATGACGATCACGGGAATGCCTTCTTCGATTAAAGCAATGGGCCCATGCTTAAGTTCCCCGGCCGGGAACCCTTCGGCATGCATGTATGCCAGCTCTTTGAGTTTGAGTGCGCCTTCTAAGGCAACCGGGTAACCCACATGTCGACCAATAAAAAGGACCGAGCGGGCAGATGCCAGTGAGCGGGCGAGTTCTCGAATTGGTTCAGCCGTATCCAACACCAGGTCAACCTGTCGGGGCATGTCACCAAGATCCGCAAGGATCGCACGAATTTCGTCTTCGAACATGACTCCGCGAACTTGGGCCAGAAACAATCCAACCAAATAGGTTGCGGTGATTTGAGTAAGGAATGCTTTGGTGCTGGCAACGGCAATTTCAGGTCCGGCGTAGGTGTAAATTACGGCGTCTGATTCGCGGGGAATTGTTGAACCGACCGTGTTGCAAATGGCCAACGTGCGAGCACCCTGGGATTTGGCGTATCGCAAGGCCATCAAGGTATCCATGGTTTCACCCGATTGCGAGATCGCAATGACAAGTGAATCAGGACCAACAATGGGATCTCGGTAACGGAACTCACTTGCCAGTTCGACGTCAACGGGAAGGTGGGTCCAATGCTCGATCGCGTATTTGGCAACCATACCCGCGTGTGCTGCGGTGCCACAGGCAATCACGATCACTTTATTGATGTGTTGCAAAACTAAAGGATCAATGCTGAGTTCGTCTAATTTAATCCGCTGATTTTCATCGATGCGGCCAAGGAGTGAGTCGGCAACGGCCTTTGGCTGCTCCGAGATCTCTTTCAACATAAACAGGTCAAAGCCACCTTTTTCCGCGGCCGATGCATCCCAATCAATGGTGAATGGTTTCGCTTGCACGACGGTGCCGGAGAAGTCGGTAACAACAACGGAGTCCGCTTTCATGATGACGATTTGATCTTGGCCTAGTTCTAATGCCGAACGAGTGTGGGCAACGAATGCGCTGACATCTGATGCCAGGAAATTGCCCCCTTCACCTAAACCAACAACAAGTGGTGAATTGCGCCGAGCACCAACCACGAGATCCGGCTGCTCACGATCAATGACAACCAGAGTGAAAGCACCTTGTAATCGCGAACACACCGCCTGCATTGCTATGGGCAAAGAGTCACCAACGTCAGGTAGCGCGCGCGCAATCAGGTGGGCGACTACTTCGGTGTCGGTTTCAGATTCAAGTGAAATACCTGCGGTCTCAAGTTCGGTGCGTAAGACCTGAAAATTTTCGATGATTCCGTTGTGGATCACCGCAATGCGCTGATCCGAGCTGACGTGCGGGTGAGCATTGCGATCGGTTGGCCCACCGTGGGTTGCCCAACGGGTGTGACCAATCCCGGTTGTTGAACCTGGCAATGGATCTTCACCCAGGAGAAGTTCTAAATTTCCGAGTTTGCCCGCCTTCTTGCGGACTTCCAGCCTGCCCTCTGCGATGACCGCGATCCCGGCCGAGTCATAACCTCGGTACTCCATCCGGCGCAGCCCTTCGACAATGATCTCAAGAGCCTGCTTCTCACCGACGTACCCAACTATTCCGCACACCCGGCGAGCCTACTGCGACACCGGTCTCGCAAGGCCTTCTGCTACTCGAGTTCACAAACCCCAATGTCAAAATCGCTCTGACCCCGTTGATACCTTCCTTTTTTCCAAGGCGACGTGCGCCCGTCCTAGAGGACTTTTACAACCGAGCATCAGGTGCGGATCTGCTTGACGCGCTCACGGTTTCCCCATGCTCGATCTGCTGTCAGGACTTCTGCTTCCAGCCGGTCGGCAAGTGCCAAACACAATCGATCGCCAAGTGATAGGGACGGGTTCCCTTCATAAAGATCTGCGGCTCGAATCGCGTCTGCTCGAGTGACTGGCTCAATCACCAGACCTACGGCCGTGAGAATCGAGTCGGCCCAACTGCGCGCAACACGGCCCTCAATTTTGGTTAACACTTCAGACCAGTTGGCCGCACCGATAACGGAGCCCGCAAGGTTTGCTTTTACCATTTCACTTCCGCGCTCACGAAAGAAATACGCCAAAAGCGCAGACGAATCAAGGACGATCATCACGTTCACGCTCTACTTCTTTCCTGCGTTCGACTAGTAATTCTGCAACGGGATCGCGGTCCTTGAAACTCGCACGAACCAATTCCAATGCTTGGTCGGCGGACATGACGAAGAACCCGTCTTCCGTGTCAATGGAGACCAACGGCGTACCTTTTTCCCACCCGTGTCGTTGTCGGACCTCGGCCGGGATGACGAACCTGCCGCGATCACCCAACGACACGTGGTGGGGGACCGGGTTCTTGCTAAAAGATTCCATTAACCAAAAATACCACAAAAACTTTTCTGTGGGAATATTTAATTCCTTTCCCACAGCCCGGTTTAGTTATTGTGTGACACTCAATCTAGAGCAAGTTCCGTGGTGATCACACGCGCCAACTGCTCGGCAACCCGTTGGGCTTCGTCGTAGCTCTCGGCTTCAACCATGACTCGAATGACCGGCTCGGTACCAGAGGAGCGAAGGAGAATTCGACCACTGCCGCCCAGCGCCGATTCAAGAAGTTCACGTTCGGCGCTCACCCGAATATTGGAATCAAGGGCGTTACGGTCAACGCCACTCACGTTGATCAGTACCTGTGGCAACTTCGTGACAACGCCAGCGAGCTGCGCCAAAGACTTTCCACTGCTAGAAACATGGGCGAGCAAATGCAATGCGGTCAATACGCCGTCACCGGTTGTACCA
>Ga0105050_10001802_pt1 | contig 31508 bp, 25 predicted proteins | sample FRY01_FD_78088 | JGI IMG/M metagenome (GOLD analysis project Ga0105050, IMG submission 78088) | Freshwater microbial communities from Lake Fryxell liftoff mats and glacier meltwater in Antarctica - FRY-01 | ecosystem: Environmental > Aquatic > Freshwater > Ice > Glacier meltwater ...
ATCTGATAAATCTGTAGATATGGTAAAATTATTAGCAAATAAAGGAGCTAATTTAAGCATAATAAACAACTATGGAAAAACTGCATACGATATTGCGAATGAGAATACGGTAGATACAAGAGATCCAAAAATATTAGAATATTTAAGTTTGTTAAAATCTTTTAAAAAAAATAATGTTAGAAACGATAAAATAAAAAAAAAAGTAGACGTTATACAAGAATTAGCTTTACGAGGATTTAAAATAGATCTTGCAGACAACCTTGCTGTGAAAATAGCAAGCTATGATAAAGGTTATATAAATCCTGCAAATGTTATAGATACAAATAAATCAAACATAAATACTCTAAATGACGAAAATAATTTTGGTTCTACTTCTACAAAGAAGAGAAGGTCAAGAAAGAAACGAAATGTAAAAAGGTTACGCAAATCGCGCAAGTCGCGTAAGTCACGCAAGTCACGCAAGTCACGTAAGTCGCGTAAGTCGCGTAAGTCGCGCAAGTCACGCAAGTCACGTAAGTCGCGTAAGTCGCGTAAGTCGCGTAAAATACGTAAGTCACGTAAGTCACGTAAGAGTAAAAGAAATTAAGTATCTTCGGTGGTGTACCCGTGTTCCGGAAAGCCCTTTACTTATGTGACACCTTATGTGACACCTTCGGTGGATCAGATATGGTTATTTTTCCGTTACTATCTAAAGTTATTGTTTGACCTCCAAAATTTGTCATTAATTTCTTCTTTTTCTTTTTCTTATAGATAGCTTTTTTAGGTTGACTTTTCTTTTTCTTTCCAAATGTATTAAAACTTGCATAACTTCCATTTACAGATTCTTTCATATAAGGGGGTTTAGGTTGATATAAAGTTTTAGATCCTTGATTATTTCTTGTGTATACTAAATCAGACCCAAAACCTAACATTCCTAAATTAGTATATCTTCTAGCTGTATTATTACCACTAGAAGCTTTAATAATTCCAGAATTATTGGATAAATACCCAGTTGGGTTATTTACTGTTTTTTGAACTTTGTTTATAGCTTTATTACTTGGAAGGAAAGTTTTACCAGTTGACCAATTAGTAGTATTTCCGCCAGCACCTTGATACATGTTTATATTTGTATTATATCCAACCTTATTAGGTCCTTCCATACTTAATAATGAAGGCATATTACCAAAATTCATAACTTTACTAGAAGGTTGCGGGTTATTATACTGATTATTTGAATACTGCATTGGAACGTTAGCGTTATGTGTTGTAACATTACTTTCCTTTACGGGAAGATATAATAATGCTGCATTAGGGCCGCCAAACCCTTTAGCTGGTGCTAACATAGGATTAACCCATTGCGAACCTTGGCCTATTTCATTAATTTTCATCTGCGAAGTCCAAGATTTTGAACCAGGAGTACTACCAAATTTTTTGAGACTGCGTCTTTTTTTACGACTTTTGCCGAGCCCGGCACCGCTCCGCGGCGGCGACTTTGTCGCACGGGTACGACTTTTACGGCTTTTGCGGCTACTTTGTCGCCGCCCGGAACGGGTACGTCGACTTTTGCGCAAACTTCTTCTATTTTTACGGCGAATTTTTGTAGAACCAAATTGACCTAATTTATAATTCCACGTTAACGGGAAAGGGTAAAGTTTAGAACCTGCTCCATGAACCCCTTTCATATTTTGGTTATCGCTTGGTCCGTAAGGTCTTTCCATTAAACCTCCATATCCAAAATTAAAATTACCAGTATTTTGGTAACTTAAAGAATCTGCTTTCCAATTACTTAAATTTTCAGAATTACATGGTAACGCACCACCCCTTCGTCCTCCATAAATAGTAAGACCATTAGGTTGTGGTTGTTCTGCTAATGTATAACTATTAAATCCGAATGATAGACTATTTTGTTTTTCATTTAGTTTAGGTAATAAATCAGCTGGTGAATGAGACCCAACTATATGATCTCCGAATTTATTAACCCATGTTGGAACTCCTTTAATTTTGTTTTTTGTTTTTGCAGAAGCTTTTGAAATATCGTGAGCTCCAGATAATTTTTTAAGTTTTCCAAAATCTAAGCCTAGTTTTTCAACTTGGTCTTTACATGCTCCACACCCTTCTCCAAAATATAATGTAGCTTTTCCTGTTTTGAGTTTTTTTATTATTTTGCTAGAGTCATCACCACGCATATTACTAATTACCAAGAAATTAAATTTGTTTAAATTTAAAGCATTTTAAATTTAAAGCATTTTAAATTTAATTAAAGATATAATATACTAATAATAGTAGTAATAATAATAGTATATAATGAATTATGGATTGATGGATAAAGCTTTAAATTTAATTAAAGATATAATAATAGTAATAATAATAGTAATAATAATAGTAATAATAATAGTATATGATGAATTATGGATTGAGGGATAAAGTGGATGATAATGAAGGATTAAAATATGGTCCTTCGGATAAAAAAATAACTGTTCGCAACAACCTAATATTTTGCGATAGTAGAGATTGTGTTGGCGAGCGTTCCTTAGCAGCTACACAACTTGTTTTTTCTAACAATGGTGGAAGAAACGATTTTGTTGGTAATATAACTTTAACAACTGGTGTAGGTGTATCACCTATAACTGTAACAATTAGTAAAGGTATAACAATACCATCTGATTTAAAGGTGGGAGATATAGTAAATGTAGTAAATGTTAAGGGAAATACAAATGCAAATGGTTCATGGGCTATTAGGAATATAACAACTGCTAATCCTGGAACTTTTGAACTTGTTGGGTCTATAGGTAATGGTAATTATTCGGGAGGTGGGTATTTTACTAGATTTGCTGATCAAGGTTGGCCTGTTATAAAAGATACAACAAGTACTATAATAGACAATACTATGACAATAAAATTAAATAAGAAATTAAAGGTTATTAGAAGTTTGTCATTGGTCCATGCTGTAATACCAAGGGATATAATCCCTATTATTGTATATTTGCCGGATCTTGTGGAATTTTCTCTATTTACAAACAACGATATTCCCGAAGTACCCGAAGTAAGAACAATATCTGGATCAAATAGAAATATACCTGTAGACATAGTTATTGGAGGTTTTGTTGGTCTTGGTGTTACTTTGGAATTAAATGATAGAGTTTTATTAATTAATCAAACTAATAAGGTTGAAAATGGTATATATGTTGTTACTGCTGGAGCTCCTGTTAGAGCAAATGATATGTTGGCCGGTATGCCTGCCTTAACTGTAGTGGGTTATTATCTTCTCATAACAGAGAGTAGTGATGCTGGTGATACGTATGTTTGTACTATAGCAACAGATGTTGTTGGTGTTGGCGAATTAACGTTTGTAGAAATGACTAATTTTGCTAGTGTTTCTCGTAGTGCTAGTGTTCCTATTAGTTGGGCATCATTTATACCTCCAGAAAGAGAATATTTAACAAACAGTTTAGTTGGATTTTATTCAACACCCATAAGTGTTTTTAGATCTTATATAAATGGTGCATTTTCATTACCAAATTCTCATACACCACCACCTCTTAAATTATGGAATCCAGTTGTTACTGCATCAGATCACCAAATTGCACCCTATCCTCATCAAGTTGTTCCTGTATATACATCAGATAATATAACTGTACCTGGAAGAAGTGAAACTTTTTATGTCCAGTTGTCTGGTTATGGTTTATATGATTTAAATGATTGGACTTATAGATTTGATGTAAGTAATGTAGTTAATGTTCTTTATACAACCATAGCTCGCCAATTGTTGTTACTAGCAATTTGTAGACCACAAAGTTATTTAGACGAGGATTATATAACTCTTATAATTAATTCATCGGTAACATCTAATTCAGACCCATTATTGTATTTTGGTTATGGAGATTATCAAAGGTTTGTGCCTGGACCTGGTGTTGGTATGCATTATCAACCTGGTACAACAGATTTTGCAAATCCTACAGAGTTAACTGTTTCAAAACAGGGTGTTGGTCCAGTTGTATTTCGTGATTTTGTTGGTAATGTTTGGGGTCCCTATAATAGTCCTGGTGATAAATTTCAAAGAATGGGTATGAGGGATACACTTCAGGATTTATTTCTTAATGGTGATTTGGAGAATTTAAATGGTACTTCTATAATCAAAACTTGGGTTAAAATTCCAGAAATAATAACCGATAAAACATTTGGTCTAAACTTTCCAGCCTTTGTCAACGTAAACTTTGGAAATATAGACCATGCATCAAACCCCAATATAGTCAACGCTATGAGAATTTATTCTAATGGGTATGGTGCTTTAGATGTCCAATCATTAGGTCAAGGAAGAGTTTATACAACAATTTTCAGAAGTGCGGGAGGTCAAGGTCCTGACAGAAACGGTGTTCCCGTAAGAGGGTACAGTAGTGGTTCAGCTATTGATGGTGGGGGTGCTTGGGTTCCTTCAGAAGTTGTGAATAGTTCTGGTGTTGGACAGTTTGGTGATGAACGAGCTTCGGGTATTAATTACAATCCAACAATTCCTAATAATATGACAATAGAACATGCAAATGCAAATTATCCTGGAGATAATCCAGATTTTGTAACAGGTGTTGGTAATATCACCGAACGTACTTCGTATTATGATTTGGGTGCAAATAATGGAAGATTTATAGCTGATGTTATATCCTATAGGAATTGGGTTATTGCAGAACTTCCCGATACAAATTTGGTGTTGCACGTATTTGAAGCAGAAAGGGATATTAGGGTTCAATCGACCAATTCAAATGTATCAAATGCGATACTTTCTTGCCCTATTAGATTAAATTTGGGTACAACGTCTGGTACTCAGGAGTATGTAGAAAGCGTACAATCTTTGATAGCTTCAAGTTCGGAGTATTGGGAAAAGAGGTATTTAGCACCTTTGGCTTCGTTATATAAATTAAGTATTAAATTTACTACTTATGAAGGTAATGAAATACCTTTAGAAACGATGTTGCAAGCTAGTAGATCTATTGTGTTGTTGGAAATTATTCAACGGGTGTTTGGTTCAAGTGGTATAGCTCAAATATCAACTATTTTGAGTAGTAGTGATTTACAAACTTCATTTATATTTGACCCATTAAATCCAGAGTTGATTGGTAGAATGAAGCGTAATTTAAGTTTAATATTTAAGGTAGATACTTATGAGTATGAATCTCCTGGATTAAATTTGGGTATTATTACTAATATGTTGGAACAAGATTTAGAGCAAGATGAAGATAATGATTCATTTTTGGTTAGAGCTTCTAATTATCAAAATTACAATTAAAATAACTTTAAGAATAAAATAATATTAAGAATAAAAGAATTAAAATGTCGTCGAATAATAATAATAATAGTTCGTTAGAGGCTATGCGACTAGAGAATATTGCAGTTAGAATAAAGGCTACAGAGTATAGAAAAAACCCATTGGAAATGGCCAAACATATAAGAAAATTTAGACATTGTTTTCCAAGTATAACTGATACTCAGCTAAATGAATTAGAAACGGTAGGTGTTTCTTCCCAAAATGGGGGGGGGTAAATAAATAAAATTTTTTTAAATGGTTTAAAATTAATTAAAGATATATCTATTAATAATAATAATATTAATATTAATAAATATGAACTTTCAATACAATAACCCAACAAACCCTATTCTTTATTCAGAATATGGTTTCAAAGATAAACAAGACATAAACAGAGGAGGTTTAGAGATAAATAAGGAAAATAATATAGTAGTTAGGGATAATTTAGTATTTTGTGACACTAGAGATTGTGTTGGAACGCAAAGTTTATTAGATACTCAAAATACTGCAAGATTTAGGGGTGTTAGGCCTGAATATTCATTTTCAGTTAAAACAATTTCAGGGACGGGTGTTATTCCTATTTTAGTAACGGCTACAGCTGTTTTGGAAACAACTCAAATAAAAAATGGTGATAAAATTTCTATTTCTGGTGTTAAGGGGAATAAGGCAGCAAATGGTATTTGGGTTATTGGTAATATTAATTATATAAACCCTACTACCACCACTTTTGAATTAAACGGAGGTTTGGGCAACGGGAATTATACTGGTGGAGGGATTGGTATTAGAATAGCTGATCCTAGTTGGCCTACAATTAATGAAGAAACTAGTATTATAGAAGGAAATGAGATGATTGTTAAATTACCTAAGAAACTAAAGGTTATTAGATCTTTATCACTTATACATACTATTATTCCTAGAGATATTATACCGTTGTTGGTTACTTTACCCGATTTTCTAAAGTTTACAATTTTTACACCTCAATTAACTTCTGTGGGGCCTACTGTTAGATTAACTTCAACTATAAATATTGCAAATTTATTAACAGATATGGCTACAGGAGTTTTAATGGATGGTGTTGAAATTCAAGAGTTTGATAGAATTCTTTTAAAAAACCAGACTACCTTGTCTGAAAATGGTGTTTATATTGCACAAAATACGGGAATTGCACCAGTAAGAGCTAATGACATGCCAGCAGGGACATCTGTTTTGGTTGTAACTACTTATTATGCTACAGTAACCGAAGGGATTATAAACACTGGACTCACGTATATTTGTTCTGTTGCTAGTGGTGTAGTTGGTGTTGGTAATTTAGTATTTACTATTATTAATGGTATTCCTTATAAATGGACTTCTTATATTCCTCAAGAAGCTAAATTTACAGAAATTAGGTCTGTAGGTTTTTATTCAACACCTTTAGATTTATTTAGAACTTATATTAATGGTTCTTTTTCATTACCAAATAAATACACACCCCCTCCTCTTAAATTGTGGAATCCTGTAGTTGGTGGTGTTAATCATCAACTTGCACCTTATCCTAATCAGACTGTTCCAACATATACAACTGCAAATTTTAGTGTTCCAAGTAGAACTGGTAATTTCTATCTTATATTAAGTGGGTATGGTGTATATGATTTAAATGATTGGACGTATAGGTTAAATACAGATAATATTTCTAATGCGTTAACTACTGATATAGCAAGAAAACTTTTGATGTTGGCTATTGTTAGTAACCAAAGTTATAGGGATGAAGATAAGGTAAATTTAATTTTATCTGCTTCTTTCGTTACTGATATAAACGATAGTGTGGGATTTTATGGTTATGGTGTAGCTCAGAGATTTGTTCCCGGTCCTGGCTTGGGTATGCATTATCAACCAGGTACTAAAGATGGTGCAGATCCAACAGTTACTAGTGTTGAATCCCCTATTCCATTCCCTAATTTTAGGGGGAATGTTTGGGGTCCTTATAATAGTCCAGGTGATAGATTTCAAAGATTGGGTCTTCGTGACACTCTTCAGGATTTATATCTTAATGGAGATACAAACAATATTTTTGGTACAAGTATTATTAAAGAATGGGTAAGTATTGAATATTTTCCTACTGATCCCACCTTTGGTCTTTATTACGCTTCTTTAATTCCCTTAACTTTCGGGTCTTTAAGACAGGCTACCAATACTAATATTACAAATGCAATGCGAATTGTTCCTAATGGGTATGGTGCATTGAGTGTTAATGCGTTGGGTGGTGGAGAAACCTATACAAAAAGTTTTTTAACTTCTGGAGGTCAAGGCCCGGATGTAAATGGTGTTCCTATAAATGGGTATTCTGTTTCTGGTGGTGGTGGAAGTTGGGTTGATTATGAAATAATAGATGGTGGTACAGGTCAATTTGGTGATGAACTTGGTGCGGGTACTAATTATAGTCCTGATTCTACTGCTACACCTCCAACAATGAAGGTTGAAAATACTGATTCTAACTATATAGGGAATGATACTGATCCTAGAATTAATAGAAGAATAGCTTGGTATGATCTTGGTCCAAATTCGGAAAACTTTATTAATCAGATGGATAAATTTAAGAATTGGGCTATTACTGAACTTCCAGATACTAATATAATAATTTCTATTTTTCAGGCTGAAAGAGACCAAAGAGTTCAGTCTACTAATCAAACTACTTCACCATGTATTTTATCTTGTCCTATAAGATTAAATTTAGGTTCTACTAGTGGTACTCAAGAATATGTAGAAAATATCCAATCTTTATTGTCAAATTCAAGTGAATTTTGGGAGAATAGGTATGTAACACCTTTACAATCGTTGCATAAATTAAGTATAAATTTTACGACATATGAGGGTTTGCCTATTAATTTAGAAAAGATGTTACAACCTAGAAGATCGTTGGTTTTGTTACAAACGTTTACAAAGATTTTTGGAAATGATGCAATTTCTGTATTAGGTCCTTTCAATTTGAGTGATAACGCCCTTTCTTTCTTGTTTGACCCTTTAGATTCTAGGTTAATAGGTAGGGAGAAAAGAAATCTTAGTTTGATCTTTAAAATTCAAACTTATGAATATGAATCACCTGGTCTATATTTAAGTATTGTTAAAGATATGTTGGCTACAGACCCAAGTAATAGGAAAAACAATCCGTTTATTGATAAAAAATCAATATTCAATCAATATTAAGTATTAAATTAATTTAGAAAAATAAGGTATAATAAAATAAAATGGATGATAAATTTGAGGTTTCCATTGCCATACTTGTAAAATCATTAGAATTTAAGAATGATATTCCTAAATTCGCGGACTATATTAGAAAACATAAGGAGTATTTCCCAAATATAACTGAAGAAACGTTAGAGCAAATGATAAAAAATGATGAAAAAATAAAAAACGAAAAAATTAAAAACGATGAAAAAATTAAAAACGAATTAAAATGAATTTATTTTCCATCTATTTAATAAGAGTATGGATTCCGATGACAATGATTCCGATTCAGAACAAGATTATAAATCAGATTCTGATATTAACAATTTAGTTGAAATGGAAGAACATTTGGATGACGATATTGAAGAGATAGAACATAATATTAATAATAATGATTCACTAATAGAAAAATTACAACAAAGATTAGATCTTTTGTATTCTAAGCTTACTGAAGAAAATTTAGTCTTTAGTGAGTTTCAAGAAGAAATTTCTACAGTTCAACAAGAGATTGCTATGTTAAGGGTAGATTCAATCAAGGAATATTTAAATTTCGAAGATTTAAGTAAACTTAGATCAGAACTTACAAATATTTTCGAACAATCTAGTAAACTAAAACAACCTGAACATGTTTTAGCACTTTCTAATTTTGAACAAAAGAAAATAAGACTTGGTGCATTTGAAACTAAATTAAGGGGTCAGGTAGAAGATTTAGTTGACCAATATAAAATTGCAAACAGAGAAAAGAGAATAGAAGAAAGTGAAGAAGCCCCAAAGGTAAAAAAACCTTCAAGGATAGTTACTCCTGAAGAGGTTAGATTTTTTATTACAAGGATGCCAGAAAGTCTTGAAGAATCTGAATTAGTTGTTGATTTTTTTAAAAATAATATGAATTATTTAAATAGGAGATATACTATTCAAATTTTCGGATCATATGATAATGCTAGAAAAATTTATAATAGTTTAGAAAAAAACGTAGATTTAAAACTTTTACAAGTTTTACAACTTTATATTGCCGGTGTTATAGTTGTAATAGAATCAGACTTTCATTCATTTACTAGTTTATTAAAGGATAGTTCAGAATCTGAAATCAAAGCTTATAAAAGTAAGATTATTGTAAATTCTAAATTAAAGAAAAAAGATTTATCTGAAGATTTTAAAATACTTCAAGGTGAAGTTTCAGACGAACAGTTACAGGATTTTATACAAGATAATCAAGAAATAGAAGATATTAATGATCCCGATAAGGCTTTACATATAATGTATCAAAGAATTTTATCCAAATATTCTAAATTTTTACCCGAAACTAACAATCAGAAACGTGGGTTTGTAGATGACATAAACGACTTTAATACTGGGAAGAATTATCATTCTCCAGTTAGAAATGCTGGTAATCTTAGTAATGATATAAGTCCCGAAGATTATATAGATTATTTAGGAACAACAATTAATTTAAAAGAGGTTGCGAATAAACCTGATTTAGAATCACTTAGAATTATTCTTTCTAAATTTCCTAAAGAATCTCTTCTAGGTTGTATAGATAATGTTAAATACGAAACTTCAAGACATCCGTATATTTCTAAACTATTTAATAATAAAACTAAAATTCTAAAATTTAGAGAAAATCCCACTACGGTTAAAGATTTAGCTAACTCTTTAAATAAAACAATAGACGAACTAAAACTAAGTAAAAAATTTAGAAACAAATCTTCAAACACTAAAATTGTATTAATAGATAGTAAATCCGCAGAAGGATCAAAATTTTTAACAAAATTACCTAATAATTTAGTACCTTATGAAGATGGTGATGTTAATCCACTAGTTGTTAAAGATTTTTTTAATAATTTAAGTAAATATAATTCTGAACTAGTTATGCCTGCTGATAATCTTTTATATAAAGAATTGAAGAAAAATCAATTTTCTAATATTTTGAAAGCTCTCAAATCTACAAAAGAGTATGGGAATTTTACTTTAAATAGTAAGGGAATAGATTCGTTAATTCCTTTTGTTTCTCCAACACAGTTTATTACGGAATTAGATGGTTTAATGTCTGTAAATCCTAAAAAAACTTACTCTACCAATCAAGTAGAAAGTGGTGGTCCATCAGTAATAGGAAATACTTCTAAAAAATCTTTACTTGTAAATAAATTGGAATATTTAAGTTTGAGGGCTAAGGGTGTTATTGGTTTAACATTAAGAAGGGTACCGTTAAAATCAAAAATCCCAAATTCTTTTAAAGTTTTCATACAAGGGGATGAATATAATTTAGTTATTGAACGACCTCCAGCTGTTTCAGGTTTTGGTTGGTCAATTCCATTAGATAACGATACTAGAATTATTTTAACAGATTTCGATGAATATTTAAAGTCTTTAAAAAATATATTTACGGAAAAAATAAATGTAATGCGGGAATCGAATTCAAAGAATAATACAAATGGGAGTATTTTAATCAAAAAAATAAAAATAATCAATCAATATTTAAAAATAGAAGATTTGGATTTAGATAGATTAGTTCCTAAAATAATAAATAGTGAAATAAAAGAAACACAGTTTAGAATTTTAGAAAAGCAGAAACTCTTAAATAATGTTTTAAAACTTCAAATAGATGGTAATCTTCCACCTGAATCAATCATACAGGCTGTTTCCGAATTAGAAAGAGTTGCCGCTAGTTGTGTAAATAACATTAAAACTCAAAAACAAACTTATTTGTATTATATGGGTGAAATACTTGTTATTTTAAAATTGTATCCAAATGTTTTAGAATTAATGGTTAATGGAAAACTGTTGCCTACAGATGTAATAAATATAAGTAGTGGTTTCAATAGTAGTATTATTCAAAAATTAAATAAAATAGATCTTGATTTTGAAACGTTAGTTAATTGGAAACCTGTACATAGTAACTTAAGTAACCAACCTGGTTTAATGGAATTAGTTTTAGAAGAATGTAAAAAGGATATCCCCATAGAAACTATTATATCGTTTAATAATGTCTCGGATCTTAATTTACCTATACTTGTAAAGAAAGCTATCGTACTGGAATCTTTTATGTATATTAAATGGGAGGTTGTACTTAAAAAGGCTAAAGAATCTATAAGAAAGAATAAAGATAATAAAATTAGAATAACTAGATATTTAAATAACCAACATCTAAAAATCATTAATATAGGTTCTCCTGTAATTAATATAAAAACGAGAATAGAATCAATTAATAAAATATCTAAAAAAGTTGAATATTGTAAAAAAGAAGGTGTAGAAAATGTAGAAGATGTAGACAATGATATATTAGCTTCCAGAATAGAAATGGTTGTTTTTAATTTAAGTGGGTCACTAGATGAATATAGGTCTACAATTTCTAATATTTATAATGAATCTGAGTCTGATATCGGAACGAAATTAAATTTTTGTACATTATTAACTCCCAATAACACTAAATTAGTAGGTGAAATTGCCAAGAGGTATGTTTTCTTGCCACAGATTTATAAAGGTAAGACAGATCAGGAAATATTGGCTAATGCTAGTATACCAGTTCTAAAGGCACTTGAAAGTTTACAAAATAATATGCTTGATATTATAGATAATAATAAAAATATAAGACGGGAATTTAAAATGATTGGTAAGAAAATTGCTCTAAGAAATATAATTCTCAAGCAATTTATTAAGAAAAAACAGGAAAGAAATGCTCAAGAAGCTGTTGCTATTTTTAATGGCAAGATAACAGCAGATCAGGTGGATATAATAAATGATCAAGAAAATAAAAAATTAGCTAAAAGGGGATTAAATTTAATATCTACTCATAATTTACAAAAATGGAGAGAACAAATGTACACTCCTCCTACATTGGTTAGTAAAATACCAAATATTTTGTCTATAACTGTTATCCCTTTGCCTGAAAAACGAGGTTTTTGGGTTTATGGAAACTTCCCCAATAACGTGATTCCTTATCGTTACAAGGAAGGTGATGTTTTGAAGTCTCATTTTGAGGTTTTAAGTTCTCATATTCTATCAAACCCTATTCGATTTGAATATAAAACTAATTTGATTAACCAACCTGCTACTGATGAAGAAACTTCGTTTTTACAAGAGTTAAATAAAAGATTAAGTTTAAGATTTACGTTAAAGGACGAGTTTACTATTTCGAAATTAAAAAATATTTGTTTATATTCTGGTTATAGCCCTGAAGAATTTATTTTATTTCCAGATGAGTTGGATTTAGTTCCTTGGATTACTAATAACAATGGTGACATTGAAATTATTCCATTTGATGAATATTTAGTAAAATTGATTAATAGTGGAAATTTATATAGAACTAGTGAAAATACAGATTCCGAAATAAGAGAATTTAATAAAAAACACGGACTTAACTTATCCATAGTCCAATTTAAGGGGTTGAACTTTGATATATTGGAAAAAAACTTTAGTGATTATAACAACTATTTGTTAAATAAAAATTTAGATTTCTCTAAAATGCATAAACGTTGTATAACAGATAACATTGAACAAATTACAAAAACACAAGAAAGTACTTATTATAAAGGTAAAAAAGAATTATTACCAATGACTTTAACACAATACAAAAATTATGTTAAAAATAAGGGGATTAAAGGTGTAATTCCGTCTGATTCACAAATAGCAAAAGACTTTTTCGAAATTAAAAAACAAGGATTACAAGTACATTATTCTAATTTACCGTATTATATAATAAATAACCAAATTTACAGAGTAAAAGAAGATAAAAGTTCCAATTACCCAGTTCCTATTGGAAGGTCAGGTCAGTATCCCATCTATTCTAGAAACCAATTAAATGACCTCGGTAGCTTATTACTTTCCGGAAGGTTGAGTCCTTGGTTAAATAACAACGTCCGTGTTGTGTATGGGAAAACATCAAATGATATAAAAGTTGGCGATAGGGTAAATATTAATGGTGATGATGGTAACGTTTATGTAGATACTATAGGTTTAGTGAAGAATATTGATGTTAATAATAAGGTAACTTATATGGTTGAATATTCTAAAAGTGGAAAATTATATTTAGGAACTTTTAAAAATAATTCAATAACTCCATTGTTAGTTAAGGATGTTACTGGATTTGAGGGTGACCCTCCTTGGTTTATAAAGGATTATAATGTAAAGTCGGCTATTTCGTATTTAAAAAGTGAAGAGTTTAAGAGTTTGGATAGATTAGAAAAGAATAAGACTCTTCAATTAATAATTAGGGATTTTAGTATACCTCATCAAAATATTTCACAATTAACTAGTGAATTAGAAAAACAAAAGAGTTTAATTTTAGAAATATTAAAATTGGAAAATAAACAGATTAAAACCTTTAGTAAAAGTTTAAAGGATCATTATAAAAAAAGAGGGTATGATATACCCCTTTGGGGAAGCACTGAAGGTGTAGGGTCGGGAAGCAATTTAGATAAAAATCAAATTTTAGAGTTTTATAATATTTTAGGTTTAAATAACCCGACTATCTTAAATTCAAAAATTTACGATCGTTTTAGGAGTGTTTTTGATGCCTTAAATTATTTAAATACTCAAAATTTCAAAATTAAAAAAGAGAGTGAAAGAAATGCTGATCTACAAGATATTTCATTAAAGTTAAATTTAAACACCACTGGTTTAAATTTAAACACCACTGGTTTAAATTTAAACATTGAAAATTTAAATTTAAATTACAAAAATGTAATTACAAAATTAGAAACTATTATTAAGCCAGTTTCTGAAGCACTTGATCATTTAAATGATACAATGTGGTGGAACGATTCTTCTTTTGAAAAAAGTGTGAGTATGTATAATAATATTGCTAAAGCAATGGGTATTAAGGAAGAAACTATAAACAAAGAAAACTTTTTACGTAAATTACAATTGAGGGCTAAACATATATACCAGACTGATAAATATATAAATTCAAACTTATACGATACTTTAACTTCTCAAGAAGAGAGTGATTTATTAAATAAAATTATATACGATTTTAATCTTCAAATTGGTGTGAAAAGTAAAGATATAATAAAGAAATTAAGTTTAAATACCGGGGGTTTGGTTAGTAGTTTTTATATAGAACAAAAATTTAATGATAAATATGGTAAGGAAATAATTGTTAAAGAAGGTGTTAATAAATCAAAAATTTTATGGAGGCCTTCAAATTGGGATCCTTGTAACCATTTTACAAAATCTGAAATTAATTATAAAATTTTAGAAGCAATATCATTTCTTAACAGTGAAAAATTTTCTGAACTTGAAGAATCAACAAAAAATAAAACCTTGGTAGAAATTGCGAATTACTGGAATATTTCCAATAGTCCGAAAAAAATAATCAAAGAATTGGAAAAATTAATAACCAAGGGTGGTGGTACGAATAGGTGTTCTAATATTGGGGGTAGCATATGTTTATGGAATGGTAATAGTTGTAACACATATACAAATTCTGTAGTTCCAATAGAGTCACCTGAACAGAGAATTCAAAGATTATTAAAAAATAGGAATATAGAGTATTTACCTAAAATTAGTGTTGTTCCAGAATACAAAAAATATAAAGAAGATGTGTGGGTTTGGCAGCCATTTGCAAAACCTTCAAGAAATTCTACTGAATTTAAAAATTGGATTACAAATCCTGAAGTTAGGTTGTGGAATAACAAAGTTAAAATGAGTTTGAGTGAGCTTCAAAATTTATTGTATGGTAGATTAAGGTCTAATAGTATGTCTTTTATAAAAAGAAAGAATGAGTTAACTATTGAATTGGAGGAATTTAGAAAAAGAATGAAATCTCAGAAATATGTTCAGGAGCCTGTAAAAAATACAAAGCTTTCAAAACGAAAAGGTGGTTCAGAGTGGAGACCTGATGATGATTTTGTAATAAAAAGTTTGGCTGAATCATATATTGAAAAATTATTACAAAATAATATAATTAGATTTACGGATAATGCTATACAATTTCTGAGAGATATAGATAATGATAAGTCATATATTGGTAGAATTTATAATAGGTTTGACATAGTGGAAAGAGAAGTTACAAATGATGTAAATAATAAGAAATCAAATAAAACAATTTCTAGGCAGTATATTTCTGTTCCTAATAAGCAAATTAATGTTTTGGACATAATTAAAAATATGAGTTATACTAGAAAATTAGAGCTTGAAAATATAGACCCAAATACAAAGCTGTTTGGTTTTGGAATTTTATTTGATTATTTGGTAAATAAGAGTAGAGTAAATCAAGGTTCTTTTAGTATTAAAACACCAGATAAACCGGTTACTATAGAAGTAAGAGATATTTTAGATTATTTGGGCGATTCCTATATGCAGTACGGAAAGTATGTTTATGGTATAAATTATAAAGAAGATAACAATAATATTGTTTATGAATTTTTGAAACCTCCATGTGGTTATACTGAAATTTTGGACACTGATAATAGTTATTTAACTTTCAACAACAGTTCGGAATTTCAGAATATTTACATGATTGATTCAGATATTCATAGAAAAAATGCCATAAGTACAGATATAGCAAGAAGATTTAGTATGGTTTTGGGAATAGATATTAGATATATACCTCCTTGTTTTAAGTCTAAATTAAGTGAAAAAAGTGAACGTAAAAAATTAAATGCTATAACAGCCGAAGATGTTAAAACTTATTTTGTTAGGGCTGGTAAAGGGTATTATTTGTCAGAATTAAGTGAAGATGATTTAAAAAGTAGTAAAAATATAAACTATTTGAATAAAAAGAAATTAGATGATAAGAATGATAAATCCAAATACGAAAAGGCAGTCAAGGCAATATTTAGTAAATCTTCCAAAATAGAAGGAAAGGATTTGGTTACAAGGGTGAAAAATGCTTCTAGAATTTATAAAATAAATTCAGAAATATTACTTTCGTTAGCCGAAGATATAAAAATTGCTAAAGAGTCGAAGGGTTCTTCAAAGGGTTCTATAGATACAATTTTCAAAAATTTGGAAATAACTGTAAATGGGTTAGATTCGGCTTATAGGAAAAAATGGAAAATGGCAGATATATCAAAGAGTTTTAGAAAAGAGTTTGGTTTTGAATTAAACGATTATTTAAAAGATCCTAGATTCACAAAGGCTGACAGGATTATAAGAATTGGTGATTGGCAATAACTTTAATCAAACCGCAGTGTCACATTGAGTTTGAATCCATTTCATAATAACAAGTACAAACTTATCTTCTTCTTCTTCGGTTAATACAACCCACTCTTTTATTTTATAACATTCGGAGATACATTTTCTACAACATAGACCAGTAGCATACTTTGCTGGAAAAATTGGGTGATTGTCACAAAATTCCAATTTTTCTAAATTTGCAGGTTTTTTAATTCTTGTATTAATATATTCAACAACACTATTTCTTATTTTTATAAGACCAACTTTAGTTATAGTTTCTTTCTCAATTTCGGTTAGAATAAATTTTTTCCTTTTGTGCAAATGTTTCCCCCTTTCTTGATGAATAGCCATTTCCAACAATTTTCTAGGTTCATCTTCACACCACTCTAATAGAGCTTTTTGAAATGATACTAGTTTTTTATAATTTTGTAAATTATTGTCTTTTAGATAATTCATTTTAAACAACTTTCAAAACCACTTTCAAAACCACTTTCAAAACCACTTTTAAACCTTTTTCTTACTTTTATACTTGCTTGAATGTTTAAACCTTTTTAACATCTTTTCAAAGTTTTCACCAAATAGATTTTCTACGTTTGTAATTGGAATTGTAATTTCCGACCCATACCCCTTCATTGGGGATTCCCGAAACGGGTTATTGTTCATTTTCTAGGTCATCCTCTAAATCACACTGTTTATCCAAGTCATTAATTAAAACTCTAATTATTTTAATATGTTGCAAATTTAAGTCGATTAAATCTCTTTTTCTAATAAATGCAGTTTTTTTAACAAACACAGATTCTTGGGGGATAGTAATCTTCATTTTAATATTTTGCGATTAGTTAACAATAAAATATTTTACAATATTTGTTATATTTTACAATATAATATTTATATTTTTAAATAAATGTTATAATAAAACAATGAGTTTAAATAAAAGATGGAAAAGTAGACGTAAAAGTAATGCCGTTAAACGTAAAAGCAGACGTAAAAGTAATACCGTTAAACGTAAAAGCAGACGTAAAAGTAATACCGTTAAACGTAAAAGCAGACGTAAAAGCAATACCGTTAAACGTAAAAGCAAATGTAAAAGAAGTTATGTCAAACGTAAAAGCAATTTTGGTATAGTTGCTGAATATAAAGGGGAGTATAAAAATAATAAAATGCACGGTAAAGGGAAAATGACATTTCAAAGTGGTAATGTTTATGACGGTGATTGGGAAGATGGCAAAATGCACGGTAAAGGTATAATGACATTTAAAGATGGTGGGATTTATTCTGTTTATGACGGTGAATGGGAAAATGGTATGATGAATGGTAAAGGGAAAATGACGTTTAAAGGTGAAGAAGAAGATGAAAATGAAGATAAATATTCTGTTTATAAAGGGGATTGGGTAAATAGTATAATGAATGGTAAAGGGGAAATGACATTTCAAAGTGGTAATGTTTATGACGGTAAATGGGAAGATGGTATGATGAATGATGATGAAGGGAAAATGACGTTTAATGATGGAAGTGTTTATGTAGGCGAATGGAAAAATGGTGAGATGAATGGTAAAGGGAAAATGACGTTTATAAATAATAGCTATTATAACGGAGATTGGAAAGATGGTGAAATGAGTGGTAAAGGGAAAATGACGTGTACAAATGGAAATGTTTATGACGGGAACTGGGATCCGTTTTATTTTAACGGTAAAATAATATATAAATATGGAAATGTTTATAATGGTAGAGGTATTTATTCAGAGCAAGGTACTTATAAAGATTGTTATGTAAATATTTTACCTGATGATGACTCGAACGGAGAAATGGAGTACAAAGATGGTCGTAAAATTCAAGGGAGTTGGGAAAAAGGTATATTTAAACCCGATTATAGAAGAAGTCCAAGTGAAGCACCACAACGCCTAACCGCCCCCTTTCATAATTCAATACAACATGTTATTTACCCCTTAATAAATCCTTCACAATTCAATTAAAATAAAATATTTACACTATGTAAGTAATGGATTTATATTCGAATTCTCTAAGAGATCCTGGTGATAAATATGATTCGTTAAAATGGGATTTCGATGAATCTAATTATGACATTATTTATTTAGGTGGGTATCCTTATAAAGTATTGGATACTATAAGTGATGATAAACAAGAATTAGTAGCAAGAAAACTTCACAAACTAAGATTATTAAATAATAAAATAACTGACAATATGAGAAGATTCGCAAAGGGTCCTGGTGTTGATATTTATGAATATATTCACAAAAATAATAACGGTACATCAAACTATCTTCTTTCACAAATAAAACCAAGTACTGGGTTTCTAGGTCTCAATAAACCTAAAAATAGAGTAAGGACAAATGATCCTTTTGTTGGACCAGATGAAAATATTAGAGCTAGGCAACGTGATATATTTTTAACCATTAATAGCAAAACTGAAAAAATAACTGAACCAGAATTGGAACTATTTATACACGAACTAGCACACACACTTTCTAACCATGTTCAGTATAGACCAGATGATCATAATTTAGATTTTCAAGCTTCGGAAAAATTATTATGGAAAATTATTAATTCGTTATACGATTAATAATTTTATTAATTCGTTATACGATTAATAATTTTATTAAATCAGTTTTAAATTTTAAAATAATATATTTTTATTATATAAATGGAGTTGAATACAGCTTATGGTAATACAATTATAAGTGCAAAAACAAATGCATTCTTAAGAGGTTCTGGACAATACAACACTCCCCCTAATTATGAACAAACAGTAGATAGAGGTAATGCTTATGTCAACGCATTAAATGTTTATGAAAACGATAATAAAAATGTAAAATCCGACCCGGAGACTATGCCCATATATGAAGAACAACTAAAACAGTGGCATGATAAAAATAAAACAAGTTATCAAGTTGGAGATACAGGATTTCACCCAGAAAATTTTGATTCTTGGAAAAGATCAGAGTTTGGTGAGTCAGAATATCAAACTTGGGCTAGAACTTCAGTTCATCAAGCCCCTAGTGTTCTATTAGAGTTTTTCTTTTCTACAGAAAATGTAGACTACTTACAAAGTAGAATAGTTTCGGAAGTTAAAAATATTAAGAATGTAGACATTTCAAAACAGAGTGTAGATGAATTGTTGATTATTATGAGAAACCACTATCTTAAAGCACTAAGTGGTTGGTTGCCTCATGAAAATACGATGGGTGGTACGACTTCGTCGCCGCCACGCAGTGGTACACAAAATTTAAATGAAGTGTATCCCCGCGGAGAAACTCCCTGTAGTCTTGAAGGACAGATTTCTAGATTAAATAAATCTGTTCTTGAAGAGACCGTTAAACAGGTTTTAGGGTCTGTAGATATGTATCAACAATATTATAAAGATGCTTCAAGTTTACCGTTACCGTTAACTCACCCAACTCTTACGTCTATGAAAGGTTCTAGAGTTCTTAGTGAAAATGTTGGGTTTAATAGCGGACATGAGTTTACTGACAGTATTCAGTCATATAACGAACGTTATAATATATTGTAATCATTGTGTGATACGAAATTGTGATACAAAATTTTGTGATACAAAATTAATAAAATTTAAAAGAATTATTACTTTTAGACACAATGACATCCAATAAACATCACTTTTGTATTGGTCTATAATATTTTTGTATATTCTAATATCATTATTATATTGTTTCTCTAGTTGTTCTTTTTCCTCATTTAGTTCCTCAATCTCATTATTGGAATTTTCATACTCCTCGTTAAGATCGTCATACGAATCTTTCAATTGTTTATTGTTTTTTGTTAACTCTGTTATTTCTTTTTCGGTAATTACAATATACTTTCTAAATGTAATAACAACTTTATTCTTATTATTCAGTTTGTCAGAATTAAGATATTTAACTACTTTATTCTTATTATTAATAATTTCTTGTTCACACTGAAATTTAAGTAATTGTTGTTTACCCAAATCTACAAGACCCTTTTCAGTCGCCATCTTACTTTCAAATTCATATTCACTTTTAGTAATTTTAACAGACATTTTATTATTTTTTAATTTTTATTTCTTAATAATATATAATTTAAATTCTTAACTATGTTTAATAAAATATGAATATGAATGACATGAATGTTTGTAATAAACGAAGGGTTAGTAAATCCAAAGTAACTAAAATTCTTTCTAAGTTAATTTTAGAATCAAAAAATGGCTCTTTGTCAAGAACTGAAATGTTTACTATTTTAGCAGAAATTTCTAAAGAGATGGAAAACTATTTTGAAGAAAATACAACTAACCTTAAACAATTAAATGATATGTTAAACATGTTCTTTAGTAAAGATGAACTATGCTTAGAAATCGATAATATATTAATAGGCTTTGAATAGGTTCGTATAAATTTATGAATTTTAAATAATAATTCTTGGATAAACCAATGGAAGAATTACCGACGGAAGAATTACTGACGGATAATAAACCAGTGGAAGAATTGCCGACAGATAATAAAATTGAAGAATTGCCAACGGATAATAAAATTGAAGAATTGCCGGTTGAAGAATTACCAGATTTAAAATTAAAAAGCGAAGATGTTGCTAAAATTGAGAAATTAAATTCGGAACGAATTTTAAGTTTTTGGGATAAATATAAGTATCACTTATTTGCATTAGTGTTTGTTGCACTAGTTTATATAAGTTATATATATTTCTCCAAAAATTCTTTCGAATTTCCTTTAAATAATGTAAATAAGGTTCCTTTCTACGACACTGTTGAAAAAATTAAACCAATTTTAAGTAATTTAGGTCAATCAAGTTCATTATTAAATTCTGTACCACCACCGCTTTCTACACCTTCAATAGCTTCTTCAGTAGCATCTTCGATAGCGTCATCTTCAATACCTTCTAAATAATTTTCTGGTATAATTTCTAATCTTTTTCCTTCTGCTATAATTTCGTCATATACTTGTGATCCAAATAAATTAATCAATTTTAAATTTTTATCTATAAACAACTTTTCACCATCTTTTTCAAAAGTAGATAAAGCTAATTCAGCAGCCTCTAACAATTTAGTTGGTGTCTCTATAGCCCAAGCTGTAAGTATTCTGTTTTCGTTATCCAGCATAACAATAACAAATTCCTTATTACTCTTTATAGCATATTTATTCAGCAAAGATCTATATTCCCTAATTACTGAACGTTTATTTACATATTGGCTTATCGACAATCTTTTATATTTATGTTCTCCTATCAAATAGGCTATAATTTTGTAATATTCCATCTTCAACAATCTTTCAATAATATTTAACTATTTTAAATTTTTAAGTTAATTTAACGTCCAGAACTTCCAAAACCTTTATCCCCTCGAATAGTATCGTCAAGTACATCAACAACTTGTGACAAAATAGGATTACCATTAAAAGATACTACTTGACCTAGACGATCTCCCTTTTCAATAATATACTCTTTGTCACTTACATTATCAACAAACATCATTAGGTTTCCCCTGTATGAACTGTCTATAATACCAATAGAATTACAAAGACGCAGCGGTGTTTTGGCACCCATGCTACTTCTGGGTACTAGCATATATCCAACATTCTTATTATCCGAATCTTCAAATCTAGTTTGAATTTTTATATCAACTTTAAAACTTATAGCTTTAGGAGGTACCTTTAACTCATCTGGACAAAATAGATCAAACCCACTATCTTCATTATTAGGTTTATTAATTTGATACTTTTCTTTGTAACTTTCGCCACTTTCGACAAGTTTGATAAAAATTTTATTCATTGTGAAGCTTTGCTTCCGTCGCGGAGCGGTGTTTACAATTTGTGTTTACACTATACTTTCGTTATTCTTTAAATTTGTTTTCATTCCGATTAATTTTTTAATAAAGGTTGTAGTTTTATGGAAATAAAAACATCTTTGGTCTTCCTTATAATTAATATTTATATACAATTTACCATTTGTATACCATTCTTTTCTATTACCATGTAGTTGTCCGTCTTTGTAATTAATGTTGCAAAATAAATTACCATTTGTATACCACTCTTTTCTATTACCATGTAGCTTACCATCTTTATAATTAGAATCAGATTGTAATTGACCGTTACTATACCCGTTTCGGGAATCCCCAATGAAGGGGTACCACAATTTGCTATTTCCATTTAAGGTACTATCTTTGTAATTAGCTTCAGATTGTAATTGACCGTTACTATACCATTGTTTGTAATTACCACTTAGGTCACCATCTTTGTAATTACCTTCAGAGCGTAATAGACCAGTTATATACCATTTTTTGGATTTTCCATGTCGTATATTTTCATTATAAGTTTCATAAAACATAATTTTACCATTTTTAAACCATTTTTTATAATATCCGTGTGGTTTATCATCCTTATAATTAATTTCAGATTGTAGTTTACCGTTTTCATACCATATTTTACTATTTCCCTCTAGTTTACCATTTTTATAAAAAGATTTTTCTAACAATTGACCATTTGTATACCAAAATTCATAATTTCCAGATAGTTGTCCGTCATTATAAGTAGTAGAAAATCGTATATTATAGTTTTCTCCCCATCCTCTACAAATCCCTTGGTCATTATAAGCAGCAGAAGGTCGTAAATCATTGTTTTTCCCCCATCCTCTACAAATTCCGTGATTATTACCATTATGGTTTTTAAAACCTTTTGTACGAATACCTAAAGTAGATATATTATCATATTCGTACCCAAACAACAATTCTTCAAAAAGTTTATGAAAATGACTAGGTAATCTATTAATTATTTCCATTTTATAATCATTACTATTATCATCATTTTATTTTTATAATGATTTTATTTTAATATTTTTGTGTATTAAATGTGAAAATAAATATATTGTATAATAATAAATGGACGTCGTCACAAAAATTACCGATACGTTGAACAACACAAAAAAAATTACCTATATTGTACTTCTTGTTGTAGTTGTTGCGTTAATAACAAGTATTGTTTTGCTAATAACTAATGATGAAGATTTAACTACTATGGATGTTATGATTTTATCTATACTTGGAATTACAACCTTATTAGTATTAATTTACTTTGGGGTAATTTATAATTTCTTTGGGGTAATTAATAATTTATTTGATACTTATGATTTCTCTAATCTTCCTGAAAAAAAACTTACTGTTAAACCACCAGCTGTTATTATTAAAGCACCAGTAACAGCTGCAGCTTTCGGGAAACATAAGGCTAAGACTGTAAAGACTAAGCATTGTGCAAAGTGTGGTAAGAAATAAATGACGTTAAAAATTTACGTTAATTTTTACGTTAAAATTTTAAATGACGTTAAATTTTCCTATTTTAAAATATTTTAAATATTGTAAATTACAAATGTCGTTAAATCATATAATGAATGTTCAGAAACAACGTAAAATGAGACGAAATCAAGTTTTCAAAGAGATTTTTGAAAAGGTAAAGATTAGGATTAATCATTATACTAAATTTAATCAAACTTGTTGTGAATATAAAGTTCCTTATATTATTTACGGTTTACCACATGTTAATCTTGGAGAGATAGCTGATTATTTAGAAAGTAAATTAAAAGAAGAAGGGTTTGTTGTTATAAGAATAGATCAGATGACTATTTATATATCTTGGGAAGAATCTGTTGTAATAGAACAAAATAGAAGAAACAGAGAGAAAAAGAAACTTAAGAAATATGAAAAAGAGGTTGAAACTTTAGAAAATAAGAGAAATAAAGAACTGTTAAATTCTTTAGTTTCTTACGAATAAAATTAAAATATTAATTGTTATTAACAATATGAATTTGGATATACCAGTACCAAAACCACCTTTAACAATAAGCGCAGTGAAAACACAAGACATATTAATTTCATTATCAATGCTACTAAAACAAAATATGATCGTTGACGGAGGAACTATTACAGGTTTACAGGATCCAATAACACCTACTGAACCAGCGACAAAGAATTATGTTGATAATCTAATTAATAATGAAAAATGGAAAGGTTCAGTTAGAGCAGCAACTACCGTAAACATAACACTATCGGGGGCTCAAACAATAGACGGAGTTAATATTGTTGCTGATGATAGAGTACTTGTTAAATCACAAACTGACGGAGTAGAGAATGGTATATATGTAGCTTCAGCTTCAGCTTGGACTAGGTCTGTAGATATGGCTGCTGGTACAGAAGCAGCTGGAGTAAGTATGTGGGTTAGTGAGGGTACTATAAATGCTGATGTATCTTATGTATGTACTAATGATAAAGGGACTGACATTGTTGGTACAGATATTTTAACATTTATTCAGTTTATTAATACTGGTACTGTAACAGCTGGTGATGGTTTAACATTAACTGTAAATACGTTAAGTGTTAACGTAGATGATGTTGGTATTGAAATAAACGCAGATACTTTAAGAGTTAAGGATGTTGGAATAACAAATGCAAAACTTGCCAACCCAAGTTTAACTATAACTGCTGGTGTAGGACTGAGTGGAGGTGGTGCTGTTAGTTTAGGAGGTACTGTTAGTTTAGACGTAAACGTAGATAATGTGGGTATAGAAATAGTTGCAGATACACTAAGGGTAAAGGATTTGGGTATAACTAATGCAAAACTTACAAATTCAAGTATAACTGTAACGGCTGGTGATGGACTAAGTGGTGGTGGTACTATTAGTCTAGGTGGTACTGGAAATTTGGATTTGGACGTAGATGGTACGACTATAGAAATTGCTGCAGATGTTTTACAGTTAATTGATACTGCTGTAACACCAGGAAGTTACACAAACACTAATTTAACTGTAGATGCACAAGGAAGGTTAACAGCTGCTAGTTCTCCTACTGTTATATCAGTTCCACTTGTTTTTGGTTTTCGAGATATTTTTTCAACTAATCCTAGGTTTGCTTGTTGGGCTCTTAAACCAACAAATTTTGATACCCTTGCAAATACATTACTGGTAGGAAAAGCAGGAACAATAACATCTGTAAGTTTTAATTATATAGATGGACCGGCTATATCTATTGGTATTGGCGAATCTGCTGTATTTGATATAGGTACTATAAGTGGTGGTACTGGAACTGACCCTGTTGGTACATTTGTTGCGTTAGCTGGTGGGTCATCTGTTGTAACTTGGGATAATAGTTATGATGGTACTTGGCCTTCAGAGTCTGCAAGTGTTAGTATTGCTATTACTACAACAACACTATTAGCTGTAAGATGTATACAAACTGGAACTGTTACTCAGAATAATGCTGAAGTAAATGGTTCTATATGGTTGGAACTTAGTTAATTTCGTAAGAAATTAAAATTCTTTATTTACTTTTTTTATTAAACAAAAACTTTTTTAAAATATTTTGTTTAATAAATGCCTATACCTATAGCTACCCCACCAGGATTGACACCTTCTATTATCTCTAATAATTTCCTAGTTGCAGAAAATATAGTATTAAAGGGGGTATTAATAAATAACGGAGGAACTATTTTTGGTTTACAGGATCCAACAACACCTACTGAACCAGCGACAAAGAATTATGTTGATACAATAACCAATAATAAAAAATGGAAAAACCCAGTAAAGGCAGCAACTACAGTAGATATAACACTAACAGGGGCTCAAACAATAGACGGAATTAGTATTGTTGCAGATGATAGAGTACTAGTTAAATCACAAACTGACGGTGTAGATAATGGTATATATGTAGCTTCAGATACAGCTTGGACTAGGTCTGTAGATATGGCTGTTGGTTCTGAAGCAGCGGGTGCTGGTATGTGGATTAATCAAGGTACGGTTAATGGTGATCAAGCATATGTGTGTACGGATGATACAGGTTCTGATATTGTTGGTACTAATATTTTAACATTTATTCATTATGATAGTACTGGTGTAATAGCTGGTGCTGGTTTATCATTTTCTGGGAATACAATTAATGTTAATGTGGATGATTCAACAATAGAAATTGTTGCTAATGATTTGCAAGTAAAGGATGTTGGTATAACAAATGCAAAACTTGCTAATTCAAGTTTAATTGTAGGTGGTGACGGATTAACAGGTTCTACTATTAGTTTGGGTAGTACTGGTGGTGTTTCTGTAAACGTAGATAATTCAACTGTTGAAATTGTTTCAGATATAGTCCAAATTAAAAATTCTGGAATATCAAATCCAAAGTTAGCAAACACTATTATTACTTTTACTGGATTTGGTTTAGATTTTGAAGAAATAGCATTAGGTGCTACAGGACCTTTAAATGTAAACGTTGACAACACATCTATAGAAATAGAAAATGGTGCATTACATGTTCCGTCAACTGCTGTAACACCAGCAAGTTATATAAACACAAATATAACCGTAGATACTAAAGGTCGACTAACAGCTGCATCTTCTAGTACTCAAACAATATTATTAAAGGGATATGTAGATAATACGTTTTCTGGTGATAAATTTGTAACTTGGGGTAGATTGCTAGGAAGTAGTTCAATAACAAATTCATTATTATTTGGTAAGGCTGGTACTATAACAAAAATAAGTGCAACATATGTAGAAGCACTTGCAGCTACTATAGGAACTGGTGATAGTTTAACGTTTGAAATAGGAGAACTTACGTCAAATGATCCTAATGGTAATTTTTCAGTATTGACTGGTGGAACTGCAGCTTTGGTATTTGATAATAGCGATACAGGTACGTGGCCTTCAAAATCAAATACGGTTAGTGTTCCGATATTATCAACTACACGACTTGCAGTTAGGGGTTTGATTGTTGGAACTCCTACTCCAACGGCTGATTCTATATTTAATTTAATATTTGAAATAGAAATTTAATTATTATAAAATATATATATATTGTTTAGTTAATAATGTCAAATATAATAGCACCGCCCCCTACTATAAGTTCAGGTGTTTCTACAGATATTCTAATCCAAGATATTTTTGTATTAAAGGGTCCCTTAAATGTAGACGGAGGGATTATTACTGGTTTATCGGATCCAACAACACCTACTGAACCAGCGACAAAGAATTACGTTGATAATATAATAAATAATGAAAAATGGAAAGATTCAGTAAAGGCTGCAACTACTGTAGATATAACACTATCGGGGGCTCAAACAATAGACGGAATTAGTATTGTTGCAGGTGATAGAATACTTGTTAAATCACAAACTGACGGTGTAGAGAATGGTATATATGTAGCTTCAGCTGCAGCTTGGGTTAGGTCTGTAGATATGGCTGTTGGTTCTGCAGCTGCGGGTGTAAGTGTGTGGGTTAATGAGGGTACTGTAAATTCCGATAAATCATTTATATGTACAAACAATAATGGGTCAGACATTGTTGGTACTGATAATTTAACATTTGTTCAGTCTGGTTCGGGTACTGTGATAGCTGGTGATGGTTTAACATTAACTGCAAATACGTTAAGTGTTAATGTAGATAATGTTGGTATAGAAATAAACACAGATACTTTAAGAATTAAGGATGCTGGAATAACAAATGCAAAACTTACTAATTCAAGTTTAACCATAACTGCAGGTGATGGATTAACTGGTGGAGGTGTTGTGAGTTTAGGTGGTACTTCTACCGTAAATTTAAATGTAGATGATTCTACGTTAGGTGTGTCTGCGGATACACTATTAGTAAAGGATTTGGGTATAACTAATGCAAAATTGGCTAATCCAAGTTTAACAGTAACTGCTGGAGCTGGTTTAACGGGTGGTGGTGTTCTTGTTTTGGGTGCATCTTCGGTTTCTTTTGATGTAAATGCTGATAATTCAAGTATTGAGGTAGATACTGACACTGTACAGCTTAAAAATACGGCTGTTGTTGCTGGAAGTTATACTAAAACCAATTTAACCGTAGATGCTAAAGGTAGATTAACGGCTGCTAGTAGTGGTGTAAGTTTAATGCCTATACTAGGGGGTTTTGAAAGTACGTTTAGTATTACTACAAGATACATGTCTTGGAATGCAACTACGAGTACATCAACTGTTGTTGAATCAATGAGAATAGGTAAAGCGGGGACAATAACACAAATAACCTTTACTTATGTGCATGAGACTGCATTTAGTGCTGCTGTTGGTTCCAATAGTGCAACATTTTCTATAGGTACATTATCAGGTGGTAGTAGTTCTGACCCTAATGCTGCGTGGAGTACTTTAACTGGTGGTAGTAATGTGGTTGTGTGGGATAATACTCAAGATGGTACATGGCCTTCAACTTCTGTTACTGTGTCAATACCAATAACGGCAACTACTCAATTAGCGGCAAGATCTGTTGAATCTGGTACTGTTGGTGCTAGTGTTGCTGAAGTAAATGTATTATTTTGGTTTGAAACTGTTTAAAATTGTTTTAAAAATCCATAAAGATTATTTAAAATTTTTAATATATTTCCCAATTAATAAATGGAGATTGAAAACCCTTATTATATTTTATTTATAATATTTTTAATAATTGTATTTATTTATTCTTGTTATTCTTGTTGTCAAGAATATTTCAATTCTGAAAAAATTATTAGGCCCAACCATCCGAAATGGTACAAAGATATACCAGACACTCACCCCGAAGTTTTAGATCTTATACAAGCAACTAGTCGTCAATCTAAAATAGTTCCTACGTATACTCCTAATGGATTCAAGCTGATTAAGACACCTAAAGATATTCAAGATTATTTGTTAAATGTTTCTAAAACTGTAGACAGAATTCCCGAAAAGAGTAATAATATATTCAGAAGGACTAGTTCGGGATTACCTCCATATATATTACCTATTCCCGAAACTGAAAAAAGTAAAATACAAAATCAGTTACTTCCCATTATGGAAGAGTGGTCTGGTTTAAAATTAAAACCAACTTCTGCCTACGGACCTAGAGAGTATAGAAGGGGTTCTAGTCTTCGAATGCATGTAGATACGCAAACTACTCATATTATATCTGGTATTCTTCATATAGATAGTGAAAATTTAAATTCTGATTGGCCTGTAGTAGTTATTAATAGAAAGGGAGAAAGAGAATCTATTTTTATGAAGCCTGGAGAGTTATTACTTTATGAATCTGCGAGTTTGCCTCATAGTAGAGAACAGCCGTTAAATGGTGATTTTTACGTTAATATGTTTATTCATTTTATGCCAATTGAGAATACTAATGGATAGTGATCTGACCCAATTGGATTTTCTCCGTTATATTCTGGGTCTTCTATGTTGAAAGAAAGTATGTTTTGTGTGGTATATATACCATCTACTCCATATTCAATATAATATTTAAACAAACGACCGCTCTGCGCATTCCTTAATATTATTCTTTCTGTTTCAGATCTAAAGTTAAAATCACCGGCCATAACTAATGGACCTGTATTTGTTTCAACATCCAAAATTAATTGTCTGTATTGATTTATTCTGGTACTTTCATGAAATCCGTCATTCGGGTATAAGTTATAATAACCGGCTTGAGCATGTGTGTTAAACACAACTAATTCAAGTCCATTTTCGTCTTTTAATTTACATTGTAAATATCCTTTTTGAGATAATTCATCAATACTAATACTGTCTTTATATGCAGTAAATGAATAATCTGATATATCGAATTTAGATGCTATTATTAATCCAGAATCGAACCATTTAAAACTAAAGAAATTTGGACCACCTGACACTAAAACATTAAACTCTTTGCTTAATTCTTTAGCTAAATAATTTTTATCATGTTTATTAAAGGGGTTGTAGAATGATTCTTGTAAAATTACAATATCAAATTGATTTAAATATTTTATTAACGCTTTAAATTGTTCTTCTGATTTAACGTTGTAAAGTGGTATATTAGCTATATTGTATGTAACTATTAAAGGATCGTCAAACTTTTTATTAGGTTTATCCGATTTTATTAATTTAATATTCTGTAAAGTTGTTAATTTTATAATAACTATTGCGAGTAATAACACACAACAATAAACAACTAAACTTAGTCCTACTTTTTTATTTAATTTTTTGTTTTTCAACAAATATAAAATTGATAATAGTAGTATAATATGAATTAGTACTATAGATGGAATAATAGCTTTCCAATCTAAAACATAAGGTAAGTTTTCTTTTACTATACTTATTATTGAAAATAATACAATAATAATTATAATAATTATTGTTAAAATTTTATTCCTTTCACAATTAGTCAACATAATATAATAATCCTTTACATTTTAATCTTTTACATTTTAATCTTTTACATTTTAATTTTTTACATTTTAATCCTTTACATTTTAATCTTTTACATTTTAATTAAATTGTATAAGCTAAAATTCCAGGAATAGACAATAAAGTAATAACTATAATAGATAACGAAATATTAGTAGTTGTAAATCTTTTTGCTGTACCCCTTCGAGGTGTAAATGCAACAACAGTAGTTAAAACAACACACAAGATAAAAAATAATAATACACCTAATTCATGATTATTATAAATTTCTTTAACTGATAAAATATCATTTTCTACAACTACAGTGTTTACACAAGCACCCACCCCTTCGGGGTTAGGGCAAGGGATTACTGTATTAATTATTTCATATTTTAATACAGGATCTAAATATCCCATATAATAACACACAACTATTACCAAAAAAAGAATTAATATCATCATTAATTTACCACTTGTTGACGAAATACCTGATTTACTTTTCATTAAAGGTTTCCATATTAAGAATACCATTCCTGCCAATATAGTATTTATTAGAATAACTGGTGTAGAAATTAGGTCAGATCTTTGATTTAATTCTTCAACTGCCGGATATGCCCATTCTAATCTTGTTGCATTAGAGTAAGCTAAAAATGTAGTTATTGCTACTACAACCATAGCAAAAATATAACTTAAAGAGGTGTTAATATCAAATTTGTTTACAAGTCCCCATACAATCCCGTCTGTTAGCATGAGGGAAATAAAAATATCTAAAA
>Ga0105050_10001807_pt1 | contig 31498 bp, 28 predicted proteins | sample FRY01_FD_78088 | JGI IMG/M metagenome (GOLD analysis project Ga0105050, IMG submission 78088) | Freshwater microbial communities from Lake Fryxell liftoff mats and glacier meltwater in Antarctica - FRY-01 | ecosystem: Environmental > Aquatic > Freshwater > Ice > Glacier meltwater ...
ATCGAGAAAGGCTTCGGGGGAACGGGCAGTTCAGGTGGGTCCGACGGAGGCACGAGCAGTCGCGTCTTCGGCACCATGCTCAACTGGCTCCAGGACAAGACCCATCCCGTCTTTGTCGTCGCCACCGCCAATGACGTCAGCAAGCTCCCGCCCGAGATGCTCCGCAAGGGGCGCTGGGACGAGTTGTGGTTTGTCGATCTGCCCAACACGCAGGAACGCGCCGCGATCTGGGATCTCGTCATCGAGAATTACGGCCGGGACAAAGCGGACTACGACACGCCCGTCTTGGCCCGCGCCAGCGAGCTGCACACCGGAGCCGAGATCGAAGCTGCCTTCGTCGAGGCCCTCCACCGTGGGTTTACCGAGGAGCGTGAACCCGCCGACCTCGACCTCGGTGAAGTGCTCTGCGAGTCCGTCCCCCTGGCCACGACCATGAGCGAGTCCATCGAGCGTCTGAGGCATTGGTCCAAGGGAAGAGCAAGGAATGCGTCCCTCACCGGGAGGTCGCAGCGATGACGACAAGCCCCGACCCGGGCGACCCCGACCTCGTCCCTACAGATGAGGCCGCAGCCAGACGGCGTTACGAAAGAGTCTCCGGACTCGGCTCCGAGGGTCTGTCAGTGCTCACGAAGGAAGAACTCCTCCTTTCGTGGTGGAGCTTCTTCTGGCTCCATCCCGAGCTTCACCCCGACGATGCCGAGGTCTGGCCCGACGAGGTCGCAGGTGCCCGCCCCCTCGCAGCCGAGGCCTTCCGCAGATACAGGGCAGGGGAGACCACCGACGGTGAATACTACCCCACCGAAGCCGTTCGTGATCGCATCGAGCGCGCTCGGGAAAGCCGTTCCTGGCGCTTACCCTAACCACAACAAACAAGAGCGGACATATCCGAAATATAACCGCCGCGACCGACACTCCCGAATGCGTGAAGGAGGTCCGGTCCGGGAAAACTCGCCGCCTCGAAAGGGGCGGGTTTTTTTTAGCTATCAGTTCACCCTCGCTGTGGATATGCGGAGGATGCAACCGCATCTCCAAACGAGCTTTCGAATGGATCCTCGGTTGGAATAATCCCGCCCTGCCATTTCACGACTCCGTTTTCCTGTCATCGAACGCAATGCGGAACTTTGGTTTTTTACGCTACGGGGAGATGGTAGTGGAAGGGCAGGAGTGTTTGTTATTCGCCCGCCGCTCCACTCACGCCGCCACGCAATCGAGCGGGCTGACCACGTTGAGCCCTTGCACTCTCGTCGCGACGTGCAGATAGATCGCGGTCGTGGTGGTTTTCGTGTCCGAGGATGTTCTGAAAAACGCTAAGGGACGGAAGCGTTTTGGACGGAGCGAGGCGAAGCCCGGAGGGTGAGGCTGCCGGGGCGGGGTGGCCGAATCATTACCATTCGAAGCTCTCTGCCGCCTTACGGAACTTCCTCGCCAGCGCTCCCGGCAAATAAACGCCGCCGACTCCGGTCTGGTACGTGGCGGAGATCCAGCGGCTCAGCCGGGTCGAAAACCAGGCGCGCGAGAGCGAGTTGAATACGGCGGGCCGTTAACGGCTGAGGAAAGAACTGAGCCGTCCGGTCCTGGCAGGGATCAAGGCGAGGCTCGAACGGGATCGCGGAAACGAGTTGTTCCTGCCAGTGCGTTCGTTGGGTAAAGCGATCGGAACGCTGGTCGGGATTGGAGCGCTACGCGGAGAGTGGCTGGGGCCATCTCAAGATCGATAGCAACGGGATCGAAAATGCGATCCGCCCGACGGCGGTGGGAAAGAAAAACTGGCTGTTCATCGGTCACCCCAAAGCGGGGCAACGCCCAGCAATCCTCTACACGATCATCGAAAACTGCCGTCTCTGCGTGACTAATCCGCTGGAGTATCTTTGTTACGTGATGCCGAAGATCATGGATTATCCTGTCGGCCGAGTCTCAGAGTTATTGCCCCGCCAGTGGAAAGCGGCCCGGGATGCTCGCGCCCGAGAAGCTGCTCACGTGTTGGCCGCTTGGTCGAATCACGGGCTGTGATCCACGTGAGACGCTTACGGAAGATGCAACGCTGTTGATCAGTGATCCTCAAAGGACGTCATTCAAAAGGAAGCGGACATCTACGTTTCCCCGGCAATGAGACTGTCGAGTGATGCTTTCAGAATTGTTTGGGACGGAAATAATTCCTCTGGGCGCACGCCCAGAACTTCAGCTAGTACCGCTATCTCAAAGTCGAAAACGGATCGGATCTGCGATTCGATCTTTGCTACGGTAACCCGATCAAAAGAATGCAGTCCGGCGAGTTGAAGACGGGCTGCCAGCTGATCCTGGGTCAGTGACTTCTTCTTTCGGAGGGCCCGCACCTGGGGTCCAACACAATTGCGGAATCGTTTTGACATGAAGTTCCCGATTGGGAACTTGACTTTCGGACAGGGAATGGCTCAATTGGTTCCCTGTGGGGAACGATGTGAAATTAACGGCGCCAGACCGATCAGGAAGGCTTCTCCTACTCGGGATATTCGCGTTGGCATTCTCGTGGATCCCGATCATTGCGATTCCTTCGGCAATTGTCCTATTCGTTAAGGCCTTCCGAACATTTGAAGGAAGCGAGTCCAAGGGCATGATCGCAAGTTCGGTCGGCCTCGGCGCTTTGGCGCTGTTCCTTGGTATAGGGAGTTCAATTGCTGGATTGAGTCTGGTATTAGACACGAATCAAAGGGTGGGGGCCCGGGAGAGCCTCCTCCGTGTGCATGAGCAGATCGGTCAACTGGAGACGGAGATGAGATCTCCAGAACATGCTCGCGAGGTTGCTGGGCAGTGGGCAAGCATCGATATCTCAAACTGTCCCGAAGATTATCAGGAGGCCTATCGCTCCGTCGTCAGACTCTTCTTCGATTTAGCGGATCACGTAGAGAACCTGAAAAATCCGTGGGAGAATGTCCGTCTCTTCTTCGAAGCACTGGCATCTGCGATGTCCGAAAGGGGAGGGCCCACGCCTGCCTTGCTGGTGAGAGACCAAGAGTTACAGGAGCGGATGAATCGAGTATTCAGCGAGTTTTGCCTCGTTTGTGCCAAGTATGGCATCCGCAGCATAGAACCGGGCAAGGGTCTTTGAGGAAAATGAAGAAACAAAAATCAGCCTCGAAGAGTTCGTGGATTTCTGGCCAGACATCCACCCTGTATGCAATAGTGTCCGCCGCGTTTCTTCTTTTCTTCGTCTTTATCCCGCAGTGCACGAGTTGCAAGCATCCGATCTACTATTTCATGGACGATCCGTCAGATCTATCCAACCCGATGTATCACGAAGGACCCTCCGTGGAAGAAATGATGCGCGGAAAATGAAATATAGGAACGACCCAATTGCATTCGAAGCGGGGGATGTCTCGCAGGAGTTGCCGTCCGCTGGAATCTCCCCCTGGAAAACGATCTTTCGATTTGGCCGTTGGTATCTTGTCGGAACGATCGCTGGTTCGATTGGTGCCACTCTCATTGCCGTGGGTGTTTCAATGTCGATCGTGCGCCTTCTGTATCCTGAATCATCGGCGGATTTGGGCGACACACCCGTGGAATGGATCTGGCTGTTTTGGGCAATTCCATTCTTGGGTATGCTCTTCGGAGTGATCCTGAGTAATCGCCGGCGGGATGTATCTCCAGCGGGCGTATCAGCGGATCGAGAAATTCTCGCTTCGTGTCGGGTCATGCTCCGGCGCGTGATGATCTTTCAACTGATCAACGCTTTCATTGGTCTCCTCGGTTTTGCTCTTTTCCACTGGATCGTAACCGGCGTCACTATCTTTGTAATCGCGAGCATTTTGCGACTGAGACCATCGGTCCAGATTACTTTGAATATTGGAATCGCCATATTGGCGTTCCCGGAATGGAGTCTCTTCGCGTGGTCTGACGAACTTTTCGGGGCAGTCTTCTTCCTCGTAAAGCTTGTCACTCTGGTCTTGGTCTGCTGCGTGTTGTGGGTCCTCTTGAAAGTAGTTGAGAGGGAAGAAAATAAGGCTTCAGGGCAACGCTCCTAAACACTGCGGCAATCGCCCGAGACGCAGACCCTGAGAATGCTCTAATCCTTTTGCTGCGAGTCCATTCAGTGGATAAGTCGCTTCCACGATCTGACGGCCGTAAGAAGTCAGACCTCATAGGAGAGAGGGGACTCAATGCTCCCATTTAGTGTGGCTGCGAGCTAAAAAAAGACCTCGGTTGAATTATTAGCAGTTTTCATAATTGACTTCCAGTTTGGTTCTGTTTTTGGGGGTGAACCCTCAGTTTGGTTCAGGTTTGGTCGGCGCAAGTAGTTCAAGCTCCTGGCGTTATCCATAATCACTTTTTACGCAAAACATAGTTTGTCACGACGCTTTGTCTTGCTGCTAAGATAGTTACGCATTTTATGGTAGCTAGAGCCCCGGAGCCCCTTGCATTCATGACGAGCGAGAGGATCCACTCGCCACGAGATTCCTCTGTCTGTCCGCTCGGCATGCCTCGCTGTTTGGAATCATCTTTGAGTGTGATGCAGTCCCCAAAGCGAGAGGATTTGATCGTCTTACGGCCGGTGCGAAAAGCTCGTCTGTCCACTTCTGCGAGGTGACCTGCCAATCGGTATGGTGAATACCTCCGAGGCTGGTCGGCGGTATTCCCCGCGTTACAGATCCTTCCGCGGCTAACCCCCGTTACACCCTGATCTGACGATCCTCGCCGGTGCGACGAACCTGGAGGATGGGATCATAGGAAAAGGGTTGGTCGGCCAAGATTCGGATTTGGAGACCCAGATAGGTAGGCGGACCCCAAGGATCGGGACCGTCGGCGAGGTCGCCCTCGTTCCCGGTTTCTTCCAAATCTTCACGGATTCTGACGAGAGTGGCGTGCCCGATCAGCAGGCTGTTCGGTTCACGGTCTGTCTTTTCCATGAACGACACGACTTCTCTGGCGATGTCTCGCTGGAGGGCACCGCCATCGCGCATTCTTCCAGCGGGCGCGGGTTTTACCGCTCGACCACGCCAGAGTTTCAGTCTTTCGGAATCCATACCGATAAAGTGTTCACGTGAGCAAATAATGCAACCGCAAATAGCCGTTCCCATCGATTCCAAAAGTGGCCTTCCGCAGCCGAAGGGCGAGGCCCAGCCTGAAGTCCTCGGTGCTGGAAATCCTCTTGTCTCACGAACGCTCCCACCCCACCTTCCCCGATGCCCTACCGCGTCCTCGAACCCCGTTTCCCTCTCGGTGAGGTTTTCATGACGGCCGTCACTGCGGAGGGAACCGATCCCGACGAGGTCATGAAGATCCTCCTCCGTCACCACAGCGGCGCTGGGGAGATCTCGGCGACGGCGACAATCGGGCCAACGAGGAAGCCGTTCTATCCGATGAGCGGATTCTCAGCCGCTACGATCTCGAGTGTGGCTCCTTTTACATCGTGACCGAGGCGGACCGGTCCATGACCACGGTGATAGATGTGGAGGAATATTGAGTGGCGATGGGAGGGGACCATATCCTTCCCCTTTTACCGCACCTCACCCCAAATCCGGATTCCAGTCAAACCACCCTCGGATGCCGAGCATCTCCGCGAATTCGTCGACCAGGTCATACTCGTCACGCGGAGCCAGGGAATCGGCCCGAGAGGTCCAGTGATCGTGGAGGCGGCGGGCCAAGGATTTCCGATCCAACCGAGAGTGACCTCCATTTCGGGCGGGATATTGGACCGTCTCGTCGAGCAATCTGGGGTTCGGGAAGGGAGGCGATCAAAACATTTCCGATACCTGATGCGTTAAAGGCGGAGTATCTCGCGCCCCCCTTTCCGCATTTGCTGCATTTTGAGTTTGTCCCGCTTGACTTCGACGTAGCTGATTCTTCCATCAGATTAGAATGTCGACCCCTTCGGTCGAGATGTAATAATTGCTAAGTCGGCGGCAAAGCATCGGAACGTATTCACGATGCCGAGCGACCACTTCCTCTTGGAAATTTTCCCCGAGTTCCGGGTGGAAAGATCCGCCAAGCTCCCGCATCACCGTCACGCCGTTGAGGTTCCTGTGCAGCCATTTAACCAGCCACTCGAACCCCCCGTCGGCGAGGATCGCCTTAACCTCTGGAGGAATCGGGGTGTCTGTGCACGTGGTCAAGTAAGCCAGGAGATCAGGCCCACCCAGCACGAACATGCCCTTCAACTTCAACAGCCTCCCAGCTTGGTCGAGGCCTCTCCACAGCTCCGCCTCCTCGGCGATGGCCGCCAGCGTGTATTCCGGCATCCCGTCGGCCTCCGCCGGGTAAAGGTCATTTTTGCAGCCCGCGAGCTCCATCCCGATTTCTCGCTTGATCGTCTCGTAGCTGTTGCTGAGCTGTCTCTGCCACGCGTCAGCGATCTCGATGTTGCCATCGATATCCGTCTGACGTCCGCGGAACGTCCAAGCCTCCAGCGTCTTTCTGCTCCTCGACCATTCGAAGGCGTAGAGGACTTTCCTCATGGTGCTGGGGGAGACGTAGCCTTCCTCGACACGCTTGACCAGCCTCCGGGCTTGGTTGTTGTTCCAGTCTTCTCCGGGAATCGAGAGCTGCTTGAAGAGCAACCCCCACATCGATGTTCTCACCCATTGTAGCCTCCAAGCCTTTGATCGGTGCGCCTGCGTCTCGCACGGGGGTGGGAACAGTCGAGGGAGGATCTTATCGTTGATGAACTCCTCGTATTCCAGCTTGGAGTGGAAATCACCTTTCTCCGTAGCCTTCCGCCCCAGACGTTCGAGATCCTCGACGCGTGCCTTGTCCTCCGCATACTCTTCGATAGGCCGGGAGAAGCCCGCAGCCTCTGGCTTCGCTTTCGCCCGGGCAGGGCGATAAGCGAAGTCCTCGGGTTTGATCTCCGAGGGGCTCTCTTCGACGTCCGATTCATCTTCGACCTCCGGGTTCAGAGGTGTCGCTTCGCTCTCTGTCGCCGTAGGCGCAAGATCTTGAACTAGAGCCCTCCGTAGGAGGGTTTGGGAGGTAGATACTATACTGGTATGTCCCCGCACATGGTGAGGAGACATGGAACCCTCCTCTTCGACCTCGATCCCGGCGTCTTCGACGGGCGAGTTCACGGGGGTCGCGTCGCGGATCAGATCCTTCGAGACCTCGGCGAAAGCCGGGTCCTCGATCGGCTCGACGCGGGGGTTGCCCTTCGTCCAGGCGGGGAGGGGCACGCTGATGACGACTTTGTTGGGGGTCTTCATTCTCCACCGGTTACCCCGGAGGGAGAGAGAATACCTTCCGGTTCGATTACCCATCTCTTGTCGGGAGTCGAAGATCATGAGGTAAGTCGAGAGGATCTCGCCTTCGATGTAGACGTTGACGTGCCCGAGCCATCCCCATTCCTTGAGAGTTCCGACGGCTCTCTCGATAGAACGCTCTGACTGGCCCGTCACGTCCTGGATGTCCGAGGCATCCCATTGCCAGTTCGACGGACGGGAGTGGGTCACCGTCATGACTGCGAGGAGGTCCGCGTTGCCCTTATTTTCCCGGTTGGCCTTGATGTCGGCCATGAAGGCGCTGGGCAACCCCATCCCACGCCTGATCGTGAGGTCCGCAGCTTGGCGGAACGCTACGGGGTTTTTCTTGAGTGCCTCGTGGAGGTCAGTTTTTGTGCGTAATTTTTTAGAGGTGGAGTCTGCTTTTCCCATCATGGAATGTAAAGCTCTCAACCTAATTTGCAAAGCCAGGGTCGATCATATGTTATTCTTTATCAGTGGCTTGTGAACTATTATGCACGAAAGCGAACCTAACCGCAACCCGCCGCAGTCCATTGAATGCAAAATATGTTGTTGAAGCGAAAATTTTGAGCAAAATTTTCGCAACCGGATGATTTTGACGCCTGCTGAATGCAGGAGCTTTCGGGTTCTTCCAGTTTCGGCAGCCACTGAGGTAACTCCCGGACACTTTGGAGATGGTAAGCTGGATGACGATTGTATAAGTGTTAGTTCGGCTAATTGCTGACTAGCCAGTGACCAGATAAAAAGGGCGAATTGTTCCGCACTGGTGAGCAGGTCTGCGCATCGAGCCTTGCGTGTCCTTGGAAGGCTCATTCTATTGGGGTTCTGGCCGGTTTCCTAAACCTTAGATACAGGTTCGATTCCTGTCGGGGACGTTTTGATTTTCGTTCGTTCACGGTGGTCTACCGCGGCCGGTGGCGGGGAGGCGACGAGAGCCCGAATACGCTGATACGGAGCTTGCTCGTTGCGAGGATCTCTCTACGCTCTGCGTTTGCCGCCCACCTCATGATTCCGCTGATCTCCGCCGTCGCTGTCCTGGTGCTCGTTTCTTTGGCGGAATGGCTACACACGCGTCGCATCCGTGTCGCGGCCCGTCTGGCGTTTGGTCCGGTGGGCGCGGCCCGAAGATGGACCCGCGCAGTGCCGGCGCTGCGGATGGCCGGGCTGACGGCTTTCGCCTGGGGCTTGGCGGCGCTCATTATTCTGGATCGAGGTGCGTCCGATCCTGCCTCGAGGGAGCGTGGTGATGGGGAAGCGACGCGTTTGGTGTTTGTCGCGGACCTGTCGCCGAGCATGTTTCTGCCGGACGCGGGACCGGACGGGATCCTGACCCGGCACGCCCGGATGCGCGAGGTGGTCGAGGCCATCCTGCAACGGGTCAGCGGCAATCTCCGCTTCGGAGTGATCGGCTTTTATACGGAATCTCTGCCCGTGGTGATGGAGGCCCGCGATCCGGAGTTGGTCCGTAATGTTTTCAATGGTCTGCCCATCACCTACGCGATGCCGACGGGCCAAACCGATCTCGGGGAGGCGATGAACGAGGCGCTGGACTTGGTCGCCGATTTTCCGAAAGGCAGCACCCGCGTGATCCTCTTTTCGGACGGTGATTCAGTGGATCTGGCAACTATTCGCTCCCGGCCCGCGTCGGTGGAGGAACTGCTCGTGCTCGGGGTCGGCAATCCTCTCAAGGGCAGCTACATCGACGGTCATCAATCGAGGCAGGAGGCGGACACGCTGCGGCGTTTGGCAAGTTCCCTGGGAGGCATCTACGAGGATGTGAACGAAAAGCATCTCGCGACCGAGTCGCTGGGCGATCTGGTGGTGCCGCTCGCGCCGCCGCAACGGGGTTTGACTCTGGCGCAATTGGCGGTGCTGGCGATGGTAGCGGGAGCGGGCACCCTCGCCCTGGTGCCGGTCGCCCTGGAGTTTTACGGCACGGATTGGAAGGTCCGCTTTGCTGTCAGGAATAGGAGGGCGCTGGCGGGATGAGAAATTTTTTCACCCTGCTCTGGCTGCTCTGCCCGGTGGCGGCGTTCTACTATCATTACAATGAAGGCCAGGACCAACTAACCCGGGTGCAGGCGCGCCGCCACGTCGAGGCGATCCGCAAGCTGGAGCGCGTCCCAGAGTCCGACTGGGCCACCATCGTCGAGGAGTATGGCAAGCTCGGCAAGGAGCTGCCGGGGGACGTGGAGCCGCTCGTCCTCCATCAGATCCGGCTGGCCCAATCGAAGGCTAAGTTGGAACTGCTCGATGTCGCCGGAGCGATCGACGACCTGACCGAACTGCTGCGCGAAACGGCCCGGGCGCACGGAGAAGACGCGGCGATTACCCGGGCTACCCGCGAGATGCTCGGCAAGGCGAACTACTACGCCACTTATCTTTTGAAAACGAACGGGGCGGCCGAGGAGGAATGGCGTCCCTACGCCGAGCGGACCCGCCAACTCTTCCGCTTCCTCGCCGAACACCAGGAACCGGGTGCCCTCGCCCGCTACGAAGACCGGGTCGCGGCGGAACTGGCAAAAACGATCGAACGATGAAGACGACGAACCTAACAATAACAAACCGGATCCTGCTGGCGGCCCTCTGCCTCGCGAGCTCGGCGTTTGGCGCGGACGAGCCGAAAGGTGGCGTCATCAACGGGGTCAAAGGAGTGAAGCAGGAAGCGGTCGAAAGTGTCAAAAAGGTCGAGCCTCCGACCGTCGAGCCGCCCGCCGTCACGACACCGCAGGGAGTGAACAGGGTCGAGGGGATCAAAGCCGCCGCACCGAATGCGGTGAAGCCCGTCCCGCCTGCGCCTGCGGGCGCGGTGAGCACGATCCGCGCGGTCGAGGGGGTCCGGGGAATCATCGCTCCAAAACAAAAAAACCTCGAAGCGGCCCTGCTCATCAAAACTGAAAGCAATGGCACTCCCGCCGTTTCCGGTGAAGGTGGCAAAGGCACCGCGGCTGCTGCAGCGCTCTTGTCGGGACCTCAAGGAGTCGTGCCAGCCGCGGCGGCGGCAAAGGGCGATGGGCGGGACGCTCTTCAGCAATTTGAAAAACTGACCGCGCCGGGTTCCTGATTTCACTCTCACTCTATCTCATTCTTCCATGAACGTTTTTCGTCTCTGCCTCACGATGGTTTTCGCCTCTCTGGCGACGGCGCTCGCCCAGCAACCGGTCGTCACGGTGGCGGAGCCCGATCCCAAGTTGATCAAAGAATACGAGGCCATCCTGAACCTCAAATTCTCCCGCGACCCGAACGAACTGCTCCGCACACTCGAGCGCGTCGGGGCGGTCGATCCGTCGGTGCTGCCGGCGAACGATCGTTTTCTTCTGCGATTCGTCACCGGTGACTGGAAGGAGTTACGCGCCGAGCTCGCGGCGATGCCTGCGGATCTCGCCGGCAAGGTTTACCAGAAGATGCTCAACGACCTCACCGAGAATCGCAAACCGGTGGTGCGCCTCGAGGACGTGGTCGGCCTCGCCGATGCCGCCCCGGCCGAGTTCACCGGCGACAACTTGCGCAAGCTCGGCCAGATCCTCGGCATCGCCGTGCCCGTCGCCGAGAGCTTCTGGCTGGTGGACCGGCTTCAGAAGGGCACCGACAAACTCGGCGGCACCGATCCCGCGAAGCGGCTGCTCGCGGCGAGGGTGCTGATCGCGGGGGGATTCAAGGATCTCGCCCGCACCTACCTGCCGCCGACCGATCAATTGGAACAGATCGCCGACGTCGGCGTGCGCAACGAGCTGATGGCCTTCGCCGCCACTCAAGAGCAACGCGAGTCGGTCCAGCGCACCGAAGTGCAGCGCATCTGGGACGAGAACATCCGCGCGGTGCTCGATCCCGGGAACGACCGGGCCCGCGCCAATGAAAAGGCCAGGGCGATCAGCGCCATCGCCAAGGTGGTCACCCGGGTCCCCGAGAGCACGTTGCGACCCGTCTTCGGCGAGTTGGTGACGTCCAATCCCGACTCGGCGATGAAGCTGCTCGTCGCGCTCTCTCGCAAGATCCAGTCCGACCTGAATGCGGACGCCGCCACCCGGGCTGCCAACCTCGCGGTGCAGGCCAGCGTGGCGAATCTGCTCTGTGAAAAGGTCGCGCCGGGCGAGCAGCCCTGGGCGCAGATCATCGAAATGATGGCCGATCTCTGGACCACCGAAGCGCAGAATACTTTCACACAAAAGGCGCTGCCCAATCCGCAGAAATTCGTTCTGCCCGAGGATCTCCTCGCCCATGCCCCGACCGGGAAATGGGCCGCCGCCGTCTCGCCTGCGTCGCGGGACCGCATCGACGTCGGAGTGTCGCGGCTCATCCTGACAGGCGCCCAATTCGATAGGGCGGCCGAGCGTATCGTCGAGATTGGAAGACGCAGCCCCGTCGCCGGCGCGGCCCTCGCGGAGGACTTTCTCGGAGTCTGGGCGAGGAACCACAATCCGGTGATCCCCGAGGCCTTGCGAAAACGATTCAGCCTGCCCGAGGACGCGCGCATTCCGGTGACGCCGATCATGATGGAGAAGAACATCGACAGTCTCGCCCGGATGATGGCCCTCTTCCGCGAGGCGGGCATCGCCCCGTCGGACTACGGCAAGGTCGTCGAGGCCTTCGACCTCGCCTACAGCACCGCCGAGACCTACCGCACGAGCCACATCGAAAAGGTTTTCGGTCCGATGGAGACGATGGACGAGCCGCTCTTTTTCCTCATCCTCTCCCGGATGAGCGAGAATCTCGGGCAACGCTGGCGGACGATGGACGTGCAGAAAGCCGGCATGACTAAACGTGACGAAGCAGAGACGCTGGAGCTGGTCCGCGAAGGCTACGGCACCGCATTGAAACTGATAGCCGGCTGGGTTGCCGGCCACGGGGACAGCTCCCGCGCGCTCACCCTCGCGGGCACGCTGCTGGTGGACTGGGGCGATTTCGAATACTTCCAGGAACTCGTCTCGAGCGACTCCCGGATGCGCCTCGCGGGCTACAAGGAGAAGAATCTCCAGGCGCAGGATTACTTTGATCGCGGGGCCGCCGCCTACGGCAAACAGGTCGCCACGCTGGCACCGGCCGACTACCGCGTCGACGCCTATCTGGGGTGGTTCAACGGATTGCTCGGCATCGGGTCGAACGGGCAGGTCAATCTCTCCAAGGCGATGAATCGTGCCGCCCTGACCCGCATACGCGAGCATCTCGCCGCCCTGCCCGGCAATGCGTCGAAGGCGCACATCAGCCTGTTCGCGAAGATCGTGAACGACCGCCTTTCCGACGAGGCCAATCCGCTCCACGAGGACTTGAGATACCGCTACCTCGCCAGCGGCCTGATCCTCACGAAAGATGATCCCTTCACTCTCGGGGCCGAAAAGAAGGTCGCTTATCTCGACGAACTGCTCAGCGAGGTGCGTCTGCAAACGCGAGTCGACGGGCCAAACACGGTCGGTCGCGACCAGGATTTCGGCATCGTCGTCAGCATCGTCCATACCGAGGCGATGGGCCGCGCCGCCCAGTTCGGCCAATACCTCACCAACGATGCAAACGCCGGACTGGCCAAGCAGACGAAACAATCCTCCCTTGTAAGAAAGATGCAGACGGCCCAGGGACCGCGCGACCAGTTGGAGCTGAATGTTACCACGGCGCTCTCGCCTTTTTTCGACATCCAGTCGATCACCTTCGCCACACCCGAAGTGAAGCCGCGCTCCACCGATCAAGCGGGCTGGGAAGAGACGATTCTCGCCTACCTTCACGTCCGGGCGAAGGATGCAAGCGTCGATAAAATTCCACCCGTCCAGCTCGATCTGAAATTCGTCGATCTCAGTGGTCCGATCACGATTCCGGCCGAGTCCGCCGAGACGGTCATCAAGGTCGCGACGGAGAACTTCGAACCCCGTCCCGCTTCGCGAATCGAGATCACCCAGACGCTCGATACCCGACAGCTCACGATCAATGGCGCGCTGACGCTCGAAGTGAAGGCGACGGCCTCCGGTTTTGTGCCCGCCCTCGACCAATTGCTCGATCTGGAGGGGGCGAAGGTCGTCGAGATTCGCAATATCAACGCCCACGAGGGACTCCAGGTGACCGAACTCAACACCTGGGCCGACGAGGTGGCCCCCACCACCGAGCGTCTCTGGACGATCTCGCTCGACGGCGACCAGGTCCGCGCCGCCGAGGCCCCGATCGACTATCGTTTCGCGCCTCCCAAGATCTCCGAAACCACGGCGATCTATCAAAGCTACACCGACATGAACCTGACGACTCTGACAGAGCCGGTCGTGCGCATCGGTCGCGATCCGACTCCCGGCGAGGTCGGCGTCATTGCCACGCGGGATCCATGGTTCCGGCCCGCGATCATCGGCGGCGGGGTGCTGCTGCTCGTCACTCTCATCGTCCTGATGGTCCGTCGAAAAGGGCCGGAAGAACGACCGCTGCGGGCCCGCGATGTCTTCACTATGCCCGAGCAGATCGATGGCTTCGCCGTGGTCGCGCTCCTGCGGCGGCTCTGCTCCAGCCCTCTCGTGAAGTTGAAAGAGCCACAAAAGCAGGAACTGCAAAACGACCTGAAACGCGTCGAGCAGGCCTGCTTCGGTTCGAACTCCGCCCCCCTGTCTGAAACCGATCTGAAGGGCCTCGCCTCGAAATGGCTCCGCATCGCCACCTGACCGCCATTTCTGCTTTCCAAATTTTTGCTTCCCCCTTTCCCCATGTCCGAATCCATCACCACCCAGAGTCCCTCGCAATTTGTAGCAGGCGTCCGCGAACGTGTCGCCAAAGTCGTCGTGGGCCAGGACGTCGTCGTCGAGCGGGTCATGATCGCCCTGCTCACTGGCGGGCACCTTTTGCTCCAGGGTCTGCCGGGCCTCGCGAAGACGCTCCTCGTCAACACCCTCGCCAAGGCGATCAACCTCGATTTCAAACGCATCCAGTTCACTGTCGACATGCTGCCGTCGGACATCATCGGGTCGGAGATCATCGAGCAGAAGAGCGGTGAGTTCCGGATTCATCGCGGACCGGTTTTCACCAATCTGCTCCTCGCCGACGAGATCAATCGCGCAGCGCCGAAAGTGCAGGGTGCCATGCTCGAGGCGATGCAGGAACGCAAGGTGACGATCGGCGGGCAGAGCCTGAAGCTGCCGACTCCCTTCCTTGTCATCGCGACGCAGAACCCGGTGGAGCAGTCCGGCACCTTCGACCTGCCCGAGGCGCAGCTCGACCGCTTCATGCTGCTGCACCGCCTCGGTTATCCGACCCGGGACGAGGAGCAGAAAATTTTGCAGAATCAACTCGGCATGGGTTTGCGCAAAGAAGACGGCGGCGCCGTGCCCCGCTCGGCCTTCGACATGATCGAAGACAATCCCGGCGCCTCCATCGCCGATCTGGTCAGCGCGATGGAGGCGGTCCAGGCGGTCCACGTCAGCGAAGTCTTCGTGAAACATTGTGTGGAACTGGTCCGTCGCACCCGTGACTCCAAGCTGCTCGATTTCGGATGCAGCCCGCGCGCCGGTCTGGCACTGATCAATTCGGCCCGCGCCAGAGCCGTGATTCACGATCGCGACTACGTCACGCCTGAGGATCTCTTCGCTCTCGCCGAGGACGTCATTCTCCACCGCATTCGGATCAGCTACGAAGCCTCCGCTGCCGGCCACACCGGGGCCGAGGTGCTTGAGGGCATCCTCGCCGGTTTGGGCTGAACTTTTGCGACGTCCACCTCATGCAGAAATCCGCCACTCTCGCCTCCGATCCGGTCGATGCCCGGCAGTTCGAGGTCACGGTCAAGCAATTGGCCAACAGCCTGAACTTCGGCCAGGACGAGTCCGTCTTCCACGGTGGCGGAGTGGAGTTCGCCCAGTCGCGCCCCTATGTCGCAGGCGATCCGGTGAAGTTCATCGATTGGAAAGTTTCCGCCCGGGTCGGCAAGCTCTTCATCAAGGAATATCAGGAGCCGAAACAGATCCCGCTCTACCTGCTGCTCGACACTTCGGCGTCGATGTGCGTCACCTCACAGCCTCTCAGCAAATACGCCTGGGCCGTACGTATCGCCACCGGTATCGCCCTCGCCGCGCAGAGCAACATTACCCCTGTGGGACTGCTCGGGTGCGGTGCCAGGGAACTGCACGTGCGCCCCACTCTGTCGCGAAATCTGGTGATGGAATGGTCGCACAAACTGCGGCAGCACGATTTCCAGGAGGTAACTTCCCTCGGGCAACGGGCCCGCGAAGTGGCTCCCTCGCTGAGGCGTCGCACCACCGTCATCGTGCTCAGCGACCTCCACGATCCGGACGCCTTCGCCGCGCTCCAAGTGATGGGGCAGGAGCACGACTGCCTCGTCCTTCACCTCCAGGATCCCGCCGAACTCTCCGTCAAGGGCGCGGGTCTCTTCCGGGGCAGCGAGGCCGAGTCGGGCCGCTCTTTCGTCGGCCATGGACGGCGCGCTTTCATCGACAGCGAATCCTGGAAAAGCGAACTGACCCGATTCGGCATCGATTACCTCCACCTCCGAACCGACGAGCCCATCCTCGGACGCTTGCGACACTTTTTGAAAAAGCGGGGCTTCGGAGGGAGCGCCGGGAGATAGATCGCATGGAACTTTCGCGACAGCTCAAAGGCAAGCCCGCGCTGCTCGGGGTGGCCGCCGTCGTCGCCGTCGTCGCCCTCGGCGGGGTGGCGATCTGGTTTTTCACCCGGGACGATTCCGACTTGGTTCGGGTGCCGCTCGGGGTCGAGCAAGCCGCCATCGTCACCTACGGCGGACCCGAACTGATGGTCGCACCCTACAAATGGGGAGTGGCGGTCAATGTGCGCATCGCCAACGTCGCCGAGCAGCCCGATCGGCGGATCTACGACCTCCGCTACATCGTCAACCGCGAAGGCACCTTCGATCTCAAGGACTACCTCGCGGCGACTGACGGCAGCGCCCTGACCGGCCTGCCGACCTTTCGCTTCACCGGCGATCCGATGCTTTCGAAAAATCTCGACACCCGGATTCAGGAGACGGAGGAAATCCGCGTCGATGTCGGCGGTCGCTACTACGAGACGATGGCGGGCCTCGCGGCCCTTTGGATTGCCTGGCTGTTCCTGCTCCTCTTTTACAAACGTCCCCGTCCGCTTGCCGAGAGCGACGTGGCACCGCCCGAGCCGACTCCCGCCGAAACGCTGCGCGGATTCCTCGTCCGGCTCGAAGCTGGCACCCTCGACGGCTCGGACAAGGCCCGCCTCGAAATGATCATGCTGCGGTGCTGGCGGGACGAACTCGCCTTGGACGATCCGACCATGGCCGACGTGATCGGGAGCCTCAGTCGCCACGAAAAGACCCGCGAACCCTTGCGAAAACTCCAAGATTGGCTCCATCGCCCCGCCTCGGCGGTATCGGACGCCGATATCGCCGCCGTCCTCAGGCCCTACACCCTCGATCCGGCGCCATGATTTTCCAGAACCCCCAGTGGCTCGGCCTGCTCGCCCTGCCCGTCGTCCTCGCCTTCTGGGAATGGACCCGGCGCGGTCAGCCGATCGCGATGCCCTTCGACCACGGTCGCCAGGGCAGGGGATACGTCCTGCGCTTCCTCGTGCAATCCGCCAACACCCTGCCCGCCGCGCTGCTCGCTCTGGCGATCCTTTTTCTGGCACACCCCATGACCCACAGGCCGCCGGAGGTCGAGCGCCAGCTCAACAACGTGCAATTCCTCCTCGACACCTCCGGGAGCATGGCGGAGGCCCACGGATCGCAGAGCGAAGGTCGGCACCGGCGCTTCGATTCCGCGATGGATGCGATCGGGCAATTCATCTCCCATCGGAAGGGCGACGCCTTTGGCCTGACCATTTTTTCCCGCCACTTCATCCATTGGGTGCCGTTGACCCTCGACACCGAGGCGATCCCACTCTCGAAGCGTTTCATCGAACCTGACAACCCCGAGCTGGACCCGCCCGGCACGCCCCGTCGTGGTCTTCCCGACGAACTCTGGGGCATCACCAACATTGGCAAGGCTCTCCACGGTGTCGCCGACCTGCTCGCGGCACGCCCCGTCGGCGATCGCATGATCATTCTCATGACCGATGGCGAGAGCAATGATATCAAGCCGCCGCTCGACGCCCCCATCATCGAGCACCTCCGCGCCGGGGGCATCACGGTCTTCACGATCATGCTCAGCGGCGACAAGATTTCCGAACCCCTCGTCGGTATCACCCGGGCCAGCGGCGGCGAGGTCTTCAACGCCGTCACTCCCGAAGCTCTCGAGAGCGTCTTCCGGCGCATCGACGAAATGAAAAAAGTCGTCGTTCTTGAGAAACGACCCCGGGTGGTCGATCACTACGAGCCGTTTTTTCTTCCCGCGATCGTCGTGCTCGCGGCGAGCGTGCTGGTCCTGTTCGGGCTGCGCTTTACGCCGTGGTGAGGAGGGTGGTGCTCACTTTATGCGATCGCTATCGCGACGTGGCAGGCGAACCAGCAGGCAGGTTCTCATCCAGTCTTTTTCTTTTCGCTTTCCGCGTTGCGGAAAGGAGTCGGGGTGACTGGATTAAAGCGCTCCTTCGTCGCCGCTTTCTGCGGGGCGGTTCGCTTTGCTCACATTATGCGATCGCTATCGCGACGTGGCAGGCGAACCAGCAGGCAGGTTCTCATCCAGTCTTTTTCTTTTCGCTTTCCGCGTTGCGGAAAGGAGTCGGGGTGACTGGATTCGAACCAGCGACCTCCTGTTCCCAAAACAGGCGCACTACCAAGCTGTGCTACACCCCGTTGCGGCAAATGCCGACGGACCACTACCCTTCATCCTTTTGCCGGCCGGTTTCAAGCGGCAAATTGCAACACATCACTTTCTGTATTCCGAGCCTGATGCCTCAACGCTGTCCCGTCTTCGCGTAGTGACTGGATTAAAGCGCTCCTTCGTCGCCGCTTTCTGCGGGGAGGTTCGCTCCGCTCTCATTATGCGATCGCTACCGCGACGTGGCAGGCAAACCGGCGACCTCCTCTTCCCAAAACAGGCGCACTATCAAGCTTTGCTGCCGGGTAAGGGCATCAATCGCTCCCGTTCGACCACTTCTTTGTGATTTCGGGGGCCATTTGCGTGCATCGGGCTTATTCCCGTTTGTAATTGCTGTAAAATACGTACTTTGTTGAGCCGAAATCTTTTAGAACATGCCGGACCCCCAAGAACCTCAGCGGAAGTCACTGGACGAGCGCAACCAAATGTCGGAACTGGAGCGCTTGCGCCACTCCAGCGCGCACATCCTCGCCTCCGCGATCGCGAAGCTTTGGCCCGATGCCCAGTTCGCGGCGGGGCCTCCCGTGGAGAATGGCTTTTATTACGACGTCGATCTTTCCCATCGCATCACGCCGGACGATTTCGAAAAGATCGAGGCCGAGATGCTTAGCATCGTGAAGGAAAATCAGGTCTTCGAGAAGAGCGAGGTTTCCCGCGCCGAGGCGCTCGCGATGGCGCAGTCGGGTCGTCTCGCCGCGCTCGCGGAACGGGCGGTCCCGAGCCGTTTCAAGATCGATCTTCTCAAGGACATCCCCGAAGACGAGGCGATCTCGCTCTACAAAAACGGCGATTTCTGGGATCTCTGCGCCGGCCCTCACGTCCCCCGCACCGGGAACTGCAAGGCATTCAAGCTCATGAGTGTCGCGAGTGCTTTCTACAAAGGCGACGCGGCGAATCCCCAGCTCCAGCGGGTCTACGGGACTGCTTTCAAGAACAAGCAGGATCTCGCCGAGCATCTCGAGCGTCTTGAGGAAGCGAAGTTGCGCGATCACCGTAAGCTCGGGCGGGAACTTGATCTTTTCCACATCGACGAAGCCGTGGGCCAGGGGCTCATCCTCTGGAAGCCCAATGGAGCCACGATCCGGCAGGAGCTGCAAAATTTCATTACCGAGCACCTCGAGCGCCAGGGCTACAGCCAGGTCTTCACCCCCCACATCGGCAAGCTCGGACTCTACCGCACCTCGGGGCATTTCCCCTACTACGCGGACTCCCAGTTCCCCCCCGTGATCGAGCGCGAGAGTCTCAAGGCCCTCGCCGAGGAGGGCTGCGGCTGCGGCGAACTTTCCAACCGGCTCGAGTCGGGTGAGATCGACGGTTTCCTCCTGAAGCCGATGAACTGCCCGCACCACATCAAGATCTTTCAGAGCAATCACCACAGCTACCGCGACCTCCCCGTCCGTCTCGCCGAGTTCGGCACCGTCTATCGCTGGGAGCAGTCGGGTGAGCTCGGCGGCATGACCCGGGTGCGCTGTTTCACTCAGGATGACGCCCACCTTTTCTGCACCGAAGATCAGGTGCGCGACGAGATCGTCGGCTGTCTCGAGCTGGTGAAAATCGTCCTCGGCACCCTCGGGATGCACGACTACCGGGTCCGGGTCGGCCTGCGCGGTCCCGACTCGACCAAGTATGTCGGCGATCCCGCGAAATGGGATAAAGCCGAAGACGCTCTCCGCGAGGCGGCCGCTACCCTCGGGACCGACTTCACCGAAGAGCCCGGCGAGGCCGCCTTTTACGGGCCGAAGATCGACTTTGTGGTAAAGGATGTCATCGGACGCGAGTGGCAGCTCGGCACCGTGCAGGTCGATTACAATCTGCCCGAGCGATTCGGACTGGAATACATCGGAGCCGACAACGCGCCCCACCGCCCTGTCATGATCCACCGCGCGCCCTTCGGATCGATGGAGCGTTTTGTCGGGGTGCTCATCGAGCATTTCGCCGGAAAGTTCCCGACCTGGCTCTCGCCCGAGCAGGTAAGGATCCTCCCTATCTCGGAAAAGTTCTTCGAAGCGGCCGATGCCGTCTATGAAAGTCTGCGTGAAGCGGGCGTTCGGGTGAAGGTGGATCGCTCAAATGATAAGGTCGGGGCTAAAATTCGTCTTGCCCAGCTCGCGAGGATTCCGTATATGTTGATCATCGGAGCAAAAGAACAGGAACTAAATCAGGTTTCCGTCCGTCATCGTGATCGCGGTGACGAGGGCGCTCTTGGTGTCGACGACTTTAAAGAAAAGGTCGTCGCCGAGATTCGCTCCCGCAGCTTATGACAGAGAGCGCGGTCCATTCTTTTATCCCTAACGGCGGCAGTCCGATTGTCAGCCCGTCAGCCCTTTTTTCCCGTTGCGGCCAGGGATTGGCCACAGCAAGCCGGATACGTTCCCGAGTTGGGAGCATTCCGGTGTGCGATTCCCGCACCCATCCAATGGAGGTACCACACCATCGCTAAAAAACCCATGAAACGCCGGCCGCGTGTTGTTAGGACGCGGGTGAACGATAGAATTCGATCCCCCGAGATCCGTGTGATCTATGGCGAGCACAACGTCGTGCTCCCGACACACAAGGCGCTTGCCAAAGCGAAAGAGCTGGGCCTCGATCTCGTCGAGATCGCCCCGAACGCACGTCCACCGGTGTGCCGTATCGTTGACTACGGCAAATTCAAGTACGAGCAGTCCAAGCTCAAAAAGTCCGAGAAACCCAAGAAGCGGGAAAAAGAGGTCAAGTTCCGCGTCAACATCGGCGCGCATGATTACGCCATCAAGCTCACCCATGCCGAGGACTTCCTCGCCCACGGGTTCAAGGTCCGCATCCAGCTCCAGTTCCGCGGTCGCCAGATGGCGCACAAGGAAATCGGCTTTGTGCTGATGGAACGTGTTCGCGAAGACCTCGCCAGCATGGCCCATGTCGATCTCGAGCCCAAGCTCAGCAACCGCAACATTCTCATGATGGTCTCGCCTCTGCCTCCCGAGAAGCAGAAACGTAAGTTCCGTCGTGACGGCGAAGAAGTCGATCTCACCGAAGCCGATGCGGCGATGGAGGCGGATGACGACGAATTCGATGACGATGACGAGGATCATGATGGTGATGATCACGATCACGACGACGAAGATGGTGACGAGGACTCCGATGCTGAAGACTCCGGTGCTGAAGACTCCGATGCTGAAGACTCCGATGCTGAAGACTCCGATGCTGAAGACTCCGATGATTCTGATGACGATTCAGAGGAAGAGGATGCCGTCGACGAAACCAAGTCCTGAGAGGGGCGATCAGTAGGGATGAAGTCACTCACCAAGACGGTGAAAAGCGATACCCGCCTGATCCTCTTTGACATAGACGGCACCCTCATTGATACCGAGGGTGCCGGTCTGTGGTCTTTTTCCGAGGCGTTCTATCTCGCGTTCCCCGAGCAGCGGGGACGGCTCTTTCCTCCCCTCGAGTTGGGTGGGGCGACGGATCATGGGCTCATCATGCACCTCTTCGCGCATTTCGGACTCGAGGATTTGCCGCAGAACCGCAGTCGCTTTTTCGAGTCCTACACGGGGCAGTTGGCGATCTCCCTCGAGAACGCTTCGCGAGAGGACCGAGGTCGGCTCTTGCCCGGAGTGGCAGAGCTACTGGATGCTCTCGCAGAAGACGAAAATATCGACCTTGCCGTGCTCACCGGCAATACCGCAGCCGGAGCAGAGGTGAAGTTGCGGCATTTTCAGATCGACCACCATTTTCCCGTCGGGGCCTTTGGCGACGACCATTACGACCGCAATGCGCTCGGCCCGATCGCGAGAGACAGGGCGAGCCACTGCTTTGGGAGAGATTTCGCCCCCGATCAGATTCTCGTGGTCGGCGACACCATCCGCGACATCGCCTGTGCCCGCGCCTTCGGTGCCAAAGTCATCGCCGTCGCGACCGGCGCATCGAAGCGGGTCGATCTCGCGGCGGCGGTGCCCGACCTCCTCCTCGACGATTTTTCCGACCGGGAGACCACTCTCGCCGCCATCCGCGCGGTCTTTTCTTCAATGAATCCAGCTTAGGCTTTACATGTGGCCCTCAATTTGGTGTCATGTAAGCACTTCTTCTATCCGACTTCCTGTCTATGAAAAATACGATTATCGCCCTCCTATCCACTATCCTTCTTGTTGCTATAGCCAATCTCCTTGTCGGACTTGGTGTCATTGGTGTCATTGGTGCCACGACCTTTAGCTCTGGTGCTGCTTACGAATACCAGGTTCTCAATGCCCAACAGATGGACAGCATTGGCTTTCGCGCCGTCGCTGCGGAAGAGGGTATCGCGGTGACGGAAGAAGGTGAGATCAATTTCCCCAAGGAGATGGTCGATAAGATTGCGAAGGTCGCCATGCTGCCGCGCACTATCATCGAAGTGGAAAAAGACGGCGGTTGGGAGTTCGTCGCGGCGACGGGCGACGATCACTATGTTTTTCGTCGCGGCAAGTGACCCGCAGCCAGTCTCGCGGGCACCGGGCCGTCAACGTGGCCGCGAAACGCGGTGAGTCGGTGCGGAGGTGCATATTCTTTTGCATACCTTCTAGCCGAGCGGCTATTTTAGAGCAATGTCATCCGCACCATCCGCCAAGCTTCCCCCTCTCTTTCGCTGGGTCATCTGGTTCGCCCTTTTCAATGCGGTGGGAATCTATCTCATCATCCTGCTTTTTGTGCCGGGTGATGAGGTGACCGATTCGCTCGATGCAATGGTGAAAAATGTGCTTCTGGGGACCGGATTCGGCGGAGCGGTCATCAGCATGGCCATCCGCCAGATCGTAAAGACCAACACCAAACGAGTCGATGGAGTCACGGTAGCCCCCGCCTGGATCGATCAGGCCTTCATCGGCGCTCTCGCTCTCGCCGAGAGCCCCGCGATCTTAGGATTGATCCTCGGGCTGCAGGGCGGTCCGTTAAAAGACTACCTGCCGCTCTTTGTGATCTCAGCCGCCGCGTTCCTCCTCTCCGCACCGGCGTTCTTTTACCCGCGCGGCGAAGAGAGTTGATAGGGGCGGGCCGTCGGCTCAGTAGTTCAGCACCTGAAGCTGCTTGGGGAGAAACTGCCCGTTGCGCCGTATCAGTTCGCCGTCGAAGCGGATTTCTCCGCCGCCGTAATCAGGACGCTGGATGTTGACGAGATCCCAGTGAACCGAGCTGCGGTTGCCGTTGTCCGCCACCTCGTAGGCCTGCCCCGGAGTGAAGTGGAAGCTGCCCGCGATCTTCTCGTCGAAGAGGATGTCGCGCATCGGTTCCTTGATCTCGGGATTAAACCCGATCGCAAATTCCCCGATGTAGCGGGCCCCCGGATCGGTGTCAAAAATCTTGTTGATCGCTTTCGTGTTGTTCGCCGTCGCCTTGACGATCTTGCCCTTGCTGAACTCGAGCTTCACATTGTCAAAGGCGATCCCCTGATAGATCGAGGGAGCATTGTAGCTGATGACACCCTCGACCGAGTCTTTCACCGGGGCGGTGAAACATTCCCCGTCCGGGATATTGTGGGAGCCTCCGCAGGCGATCCCGGGGATGTCCGCAATGCTGAAGCGCAGGTCCGTTCCCGGGCCCATGATGTGGACATCCTTCGCGTCCGTCATCAGTTTGCTGAGAGCATCCATGCCCTTCTTCAGCTTTGAATAATCGAGCAGACAGACGCGGAAGTAGAAGTCTTCGAAAGCCTCCGTCGACATGCCCGCGCTCTGGGCCATGGAAGGGTGCGGCCAGCGCAGGACACACCAGCGGGTTTTGTTGACGCGTTCGTTGAGGACCGGGCGCATCTTCGACGAGATCATCTGCATGTTCTTCGAAGGCACGTCGGAGAGCTCGTTCACGTTGTGGCTGCCCCGGATCGCGATGTAGCAGTCCATCGTCTTCATCTGGAGCATCGCGTTTTTAGCCACGATCGCATACTGCTCTTCGGTCGCACCGCGGGCCATCTCCCGGGCGATTTTGGCACTGTGGATATTGAGGAACGGGGTCGCCTTCACTGCCCGGACCTCGCGGACTAGGGCGATGCCCACTTCCTCCGGCACATCGAAAAGTTCGATGAGGACGTTTTCGCCTTTTTGGGTGGCGGTCGAGTACCTCACCAGTTGGCGGGCCAGTTCATCAATGCGGGGATCATGCATGGGCCTACAGTCATGGGAAAACCGGATTGTGAAAAGCGGGAAATACAGCGTAGTTGCGACGATGTCGGACCGATACATTTCCACCCTCGAAGAGGTCGCGGCCCTGCGTGACGAGCTGTCGCGCGAGGGTAAAAAGCTCGTCCTCACCAACGGCGTCTTTGATGTCCTCCACGTCGGGCACGTCCGCTATCTCAAAGAAGCCGCCACCCTCGGGGATGCCCTCGTCGTTGCGATCAACGGTGATGCATCCGTCCGCGAACTCAAAGGCTCCGGACGGCCTGTCAACAATGCCGGCGACCGCGCCGAGATGCTCTGCGCTCTTGCGTGCGTGGACCGCGTCGTCGTCTTTGAAGAGCGCCGCGCCAGCGGGGTCATTGAGGCGATCCGCCCTCACGTCTACACCAAAGGGGGCGACTACACCCCCGATTCCCTCATCGATGAGGAAAAAGCCATCCTCGACCGGCTCGGCGTCGAGATCCGTATCCTTTCGCTCGTCCCCGGAAAATCCACCACTGCCACCCTCGCGAAACTCGCCGCAGAAGGTGGGGAAAAGACGCCCCGCATTGCCATCCTCGGATCAGGCAAAGGCTCCAACGCCCGGGCGCTCATCGAGGCTGCGCGCGAAGGTCGTCTCGGAGGCGAGGTCGCGGTGGTTATGTCCGATGTGCCTGGCTCGGGCATCCTTGAGGTCGCCGAGAGTTCCGGTATCCCCACTCTCGGCATCGATTCCGGGACGGAAAAGAGCGGACAGCTCACTGATGCCGCCCTTAAAGAGTTGCTCGACCGGATGCGCTCCCTCGGTGTTGATCTCATCGCCTGCGCCGGCTTCATGCGCATCCTCCGCGAACCGCTCCTGAGCGCTTTTCCCGGGAGGATTTTGAACATTCACCCCTCGCTCCTGCCGAAGTATCCGGGGCTTAATCCGGTGGCGAAAGCTCTCGCGGCCGGTGAGAAAGAGACCGGTTGCACCGTGCATCTGATCGACGCCGGGGTCGATACGGGAGAGATCCTGCGGCAGGAGCGTGTGGCGATCGTGGAGGGAGACACCGTCGAGAGTCTCACGGGGCGGATTCATGAGGCCGAGCATCGGGTCTATGCGGAGGTGATTGCGGAGAGGTTGGGGGGCGGGTAGGATCTAGGGTCTGGAAAGGCGCTTGATGTTATTACAAGTGTGGCTACATTAAACTCATGAACGTTGATCTCAAAATTCGTAAGGTGGGCAATTCACTGGGAATCGTTCTGCCAAAAGAGGTGCTCGCTCATCTCAATGTGGAAGAGGGTGACACAATGACGTTAACCGAGTCACAGGATGGCGTCCGGTTGACGGCCAGCAACCCGGAATTCGCCAAGTCGATGGCGGTGTTTGAGTCGCTAAATCGCCGATACCGCAACGCCCTTCGTGAATTGGCGAAATGACAGAGCCTTACTGGTTCGCACGGGAGGAATGCCTCGCGCTGCACGATATGATGCTCACGCATTACGGAGGAGTAGCGGGCCTGCGTGATGAGAATCTGCTTGAATCTGCCTTGGTGCGCCCCCAACAACTCTTTCATTACGGTAAACCCACGATGACAGACCTGGCTGCGTCCTACGCCACGGGCATTGTAAAGAACCATCCCTTCCTCGATGGCAACAAGCGCACAGGATTCATGCTCGGGGCGGGCTTTCTTGAACGCAACGGGTTTGAGTTTCAAGCCACGGAAGCGGAAGCTGTCGTGCGCACCCTCGCGCTCGCTGCCGGTGAAATGTCGGAGTCGGAATACGCGAAGTGGCTGAAGGCGAATTCGAAGAGTTGCTGAAATGGCGAGGATTCCTGAAGCCTGATGCTCCAGAATCGAATCTTGACGAGGGGAGTAAGCCGGATCGCTGGAAGGCCATCGGAGATGAACTGGTCTTTGTTTCCGAAATCGAGCGGATGGACGGAATTCCGACCCTGCTTCGTGCGCTCCGCTCTGCGGTGAATCGGTGGAATCGAGGGTACGAAGATTCCCGAGTACTCGTGAAGGGGGGCGCTTGGCTCGCTGGATTCCCAGTGATGAATTCCATCATCCCCGGTGAAGCCAAAGGAAGGCACGACTACATCGGATCATCGATCGACACCGGATTCCGGCTCTGTCGTTTCGCCTCGCCCCGTCAATTGGTGATCGGAATCGAAGTAGCGTATGTAATTGCTCGTTTGGACGACTCGCTAGTCGAGGAACTTCACTTTCACGGGCGTCACGAGATCCGGGGCGTATTGAAAGATCAGCCCTACCCGATCTTCCGCCTCGATTGTTTTGCCGCTTCTTCCGAACTTCCGAAGATTTCGGACGTGGCGAAGCGGGAAGACGAGGTGGTGAAGCGGGAAGCTGAGATCACCGGCCGTTACGTGAAAAAGCTCGCGGCAGCGAGCGGCCTTTCGTTCATCGCTGCCTGGGTTGATTCCACCTCTGGCGAGGTTCAGTTGCCTTTCCCGCCGAATCAGGAAGATTCGAAGTTCCATGCTCCACCCCACTACGAGAAACGCGAGCTAAAGAAACGGGAGGAATTCGAACGCGTGTATTTGCCGAAGGATAATCTTGAAGAGAGCGACGGTAATATGGCACCCGCGGAGGATATGGAATCGCTGATTGCCAAGTTAAAAAACCGACCACTGCCGTGAAATGTAGGTCTACGTCTTACCCACTCCCTCACCTCAAATCTCCAGCGCAAACGTCTCTCCGGCCTTCACCGACTGAACGAAGAGGGTCATCAGCTCGATCACCTTCTCCACATCCGCGAAGTCCGCCATCTCGACGATGGAGTGCATGTAGCGCAGGGGCAGGGAAATGAGGGCGCAGGGGATGCCGCCGCGGACGTGGTAGATCGAGTCGGTGTCGGTCCCGGTGAAGCGCGACGAGGACTCGTGCTGCAGGGGGATGCCGTTTTCTCCCGCCAACTCAATGAGGCGCTGGATCATGAGCGGGTGATTGGCGGTGCCGTGAGTGATCGAGGGACCGCCGCCGAGCGTCACTTTGCCGTGTTGCTGGTGCTTGATGTCTGGGCTGTCGGTCGCGTGAGTGACATCGAGGACGAGGCAGAAGTCGGGCTTGAGATGGTAGGCAGCCATCGTCGCGCCGTAGCCGCCGATCTCTTCCTGAACCGCATTGAGAGCGAGGCAGGTGGCGGCGGGGCGGGCGTCATTTTCGGCGAGACGACGGGTCACTTCGGAGATGATGAATCCGCCAATGCGGTTGTCGAGAGCACGACCGACAATGCGGTTTTTCCCGAAGGGCACGGCTCCGTCGGCATAGACGGCGGGATGCCCGACGCGGATGCCCATCTCCGCGACCTCGGCCGCACTCGAGGCGCCGATGTCGACGAAGAGCTCGTGGACCTCGGGCGCCTTTTCACCGTCCTTGCGGTCGCGGATGTGGATTGCGGTGTTCCCGACGATGCCGAGGATCTCGCCCTTGTCGCTGAATACGGTGAGGCGACGTCCCCGCGCGTTCGCCCAGTCTGATCCGCCAATGCGGTCGACGCGGAGAAAGCCGTCATCGCTGATGTATTTCACGATGAAACCGATCTCGTCCGCATGGGCCTCGATCATGACACGCGGAGCATCCGGATCGGTTCCCTTCACTGTGGCCCAGGCATTGCCGTAGGCATCACTCTCGACCGAGTCGGCAAAGGTACGACATCGCTTCGCCCAAACCCGCTGTCCGCGGACTTCGAAGCCGGTCGGACTCGGGGTGTTGAGGAGTTCGTAGAGGAAGGTGGTGGATGCAGGGGTCATGGGGGGCGTCAAGGGTACGGGTTTTGAAAGGAATATTTACGCTTCCCGTTCGTTTCTCGCAACAGAGAGCTGTGTCGTGCCGCTGTAAATCAGAGGGAAGCGGAGGATTGCCCAGAATTCTGGACCGACAATCATTCATTCTCTGTTTGCAAACAAGCCGCGAACATGGCGAAAATTTTCTCCCCACTTCTACGCGCCAGCAATCATATCGTTTTTGTCGATCCATATTTCGATCCATCTCACCGGAAGTGGCAACGCCCATTGCGGGAGTTCATTCGAACCACTACAGACGGTAACGGGCGGTGCCCAAAGTTTGAGCTACATTTCTCGTTGCAGGGGAAAGACCCCAATTTCTCGCCAGGCGAACTCGTTGCCGAATGTGAAAAGCAATTCGCCTTCGAGCTTCCCAAGAGAACCTCGATGAAATGTGTTGTTTGGGACAGGATTCCCGATGAGCAACGCTTTCACGCACGTTTTATTCTGACAGATCTGGCAGGTGTCGCTTCAGAACATGGCCTCGACGAAGCAGGACCGGATGAGGAATTTGAATTCTTTCTAATGGCCGACGGGCATTGCCAGGCAGCAATCGCACGATTTCTGGAAGGCGGAAATGGAACCTACAAACTCCTCGCCGAACTTCTGATTGATGGGAGGCGAGACGCCGCTGTTTAATGACCGAAGAAGCACACCCCAAACAATGATCGAAGAACTCAAACACATCGCCGGCGAGAGCCTGCCCGACCAGCTCATCGATGACGACAACGCCGCCGACGCCCTCGCCAGTTTCGTCGAGGCGCTCGTCTCGGTGCAGGGCACCTCCATCCTGCCCGAACTTCGAAAATCCGGGTCGGTAACAGCGGCCCCGTCTCGACCGAGCCGGAACGGGAGTTCCGCAATCCCAACAACAACAAGCCCTGCGGGTACCGCCCGATCGGAACCACCGGCTGGTCGGTCAAGACTCACAGCTCGACCGCCCAAAAGCTGGAGCAAATCCACCAGATCAAAACCATGCTCGGTCTTCCGCGCGAAGCCATCGAAGTCGAGTCCGTGGAGAAATAGCGAGTCTGCGACGTCCGCGAAAAGAAGGAGCGGACTCCGGTAGGGCCGCGAACCTACGAAGCACTGGCCGCCCGCCAAAGGGAGCGCTGTTACGACTCGGGGAGGAGAGCGGGTGTAGGATCGGTGCCGCCTGGCACTCCGTCGATAGATGAGACCAATCGGGGATTGACGGACTGACGCAGGCGAATCCCGGCAAAGAACGATTCGAGATCGCCACCGTGCTCGGTGACAATCGCCCGCTTGATGGCCCGCACCTCGGTGATTACCGGGTCGGCTTTTTCTGTAACCGGATCAATCGTCTCCATCTCGCAACAATTCCTCTGGTGTACACAATACGGGCAAAACGTATCCGAGGGAAGCAACTTCCATTCGTAGTCTCTGTCGAATGTGTGGATTCACGATGTGTTTGAAGTTCCATGTCACGAGGAAATCGACACCATGAACGCTCGCGGTCGCAATGTGCAGTGCGTCTGAGGCCACACCGGCAGGGATGAGCGATACCTCGAGCAGCCTGCGCGTGAGTTGCTCCACCGGCGGCGTGACCTCAAGCACTGGAATCTCGTTCAACAGCCCGAGACGCTGCGATGCCTGTCCAGGATCACCCCGCCCGGCTTCATCAAGGGTCTCTTGTGAAGTGAACAAATCGAAACCCGAGCACCCGCCATCCCACCAGCGCCTTGTGGCAGACTGCCTTGCGATCTGAACGACGTCGCGAGCTGGCCGGGATACGTAGTAGCTTGGGATCGTGGTTTCGATGCAGGCCGTTGGCATCACTGGCACCTATTGGAGAACATCGCATTCCGATCACTTCTCCTCATCCTCCTCTTCATCCCCGTCTTCAATGACGTCGTCCTCATCCACTTCTTCTTCAAGGTCATCGATGATTTCCTCCTCGATTTCGGCAGGATCCGTCTCCGGCAGGGCGGCGACTTCGACTTCTTCTTCGTCGTCATTGACGACGAGGGCGATGTCCTGGATCACTTCACCTGTTTTGAGGTTCATCAGCTTCACGCCGGAGGCATTGCGGCCGGTGATGCGGATGTCGGCGACGCGGATACGGACGGATTGACCGGTGTTGGTCATCAGCATGAGCTCGTCGGTCTCGGCGACGCGGAGCGCGGCGGTGACGGCTCCGGTTTTCTCGGTGACGCGCATCGTGATGACGCCTTTGCCGCCCCGGCCTTTGGTCGGGTAGTCTTCAAACGGCGTGCGTTTCCCGAGTCCGTTGGCACTGACGACGAGGAAGTGGGTGGTATCGTCGACGACGGTGAGGCCGACGAGGTAATCTCCCGGCCGCGGGCGGATCCCGCGAACCCCGGCGGAGCCGCGTCCCATCGGGCGTATCGTGCTCTCGTTGCAGCGGACCGCGTAGCCGCGATTCGTGACCATGGAGATGTCGTCGCTGCCGTTGGTGAGGACGACGTGGGTGAGGGAGTTGCCCTCCTCGATGCGGATTGCGATGGTGCCATCCTTGCGATAGTTGCGGAAGTCGGAGAGCTTCGTCTTTTTGACCTTGCCGGAGCGGGTCGCAAAGAGAACGAATTTGTCCTCCACAAAAGTCGCGCTCTTGTCCTCGTTTCCTACCGCTTCGATCCGCAGAACGGAGGCAATCTTTTCCTCGGGTCTTAGGTTGAGCAGGTTCTTGATGGAGCGCCCCTTCGCGGTGCGGCTGCCTTCGGGGATCTGGTAGACACGCTCGACGTAGAGGCGGCCGGTGTCGGTGAAGAACATCAGGTAGTCATGTGCGGTCGCGGTGAAGAGGTGCTCGACGAAGTCGTTCTCGGTGTCCTTGTCGACCGCTTCACGCGTCTCCATGCCCTTGAGCCCCTTGCCGCCGCGGGCCTGGGTGCGGAACTCGATCGCGGGGGTTCGCTTGATGTAGCCGCGATGGGAAATGGTGATGATGTTAGAGTCGTTCGCGATGAGATCGACCACGGCGATGTCGCCTTCGTCCATGCCGAAGTCGGTCTTGCGCGGGGTCGCGTAGCGCTCTTTGATGTCGAGCAGCTCGTCCTTGATGATCTGGAGGACTCGTTCTTCGCGGGCGAGGATGTCGAGGAGATCGCGGATTTTCTCGAGGAGTTCGTCGTATTCGTTTTTCACCTTGTCGCGCTCGAGGCCGACGAGTTGGTAAAGGCGGAGTTCGAGGATGTGATCGACCTGCTTGTCGGAGAAGACATACTGCCCGGGGATGGTCTTGAGACTGGCCTGGCCGCGAATGAGAATGCCGATGGCCTCGGCCGCTTCGGCGGAGAACTTATACGCTTTGATCTTTTCGCGCGCTTCGTCCCGGGTCTTCGAGTCCCGGATCATGCGGATGAAGTCATCGAGATTGCCGAGCGCAATGAGGAAGGCCTCAAGTTTTTCAGCATGTTCTTCGGCCTTGCCGAGGAGGTAGCGGGTGCGGCGCAGGATGACTTCGCGACGGTGCTCGATGTAGCAGACCATCGCATCCTTGAGATTGAGGAGGCGGGGGCGGCGCTGATCGATCGCGAGCATGTTGACCGAGAAGGTCGACTCGAGCGCGGTGTGTTTGTAGAGGTTGTTGAGGACGACTTGCGAGCGTGAGTCGCGCTTGAGATCAACGACGACGCGGGTGTTTTCATCCGACTCGTCGCGTACCGCGCTGATCTCGGGAAGGATCTTCGCATTGGC
>Ga0105050_10001809_pt1 | contig 31457 bp, 36 predicted proteins | sample FRY01_FD_78088 | JGI IMG/M metagenome (GOLD analysis project Ga0105050, IMG submission 78088) | Freshwater microbial communities from Lake Fryxell liftoff mats and glacier meltwater in Antarctica - FRY-01 | ecosystem: Environmental > Aquatic > Freshwater > Ice > Glacier meltwater ...
AGTTATAACATCATTTCAACGCCAGGAGCGCACCGGGGGGGGTATCCATCCCGGCGCAGGCCGCGGTATCCGCAGACCGGGTCGGCAGAATCTGCCGGGGTCATTCGCATACATTAAAAAATAATCAATTAATCAACAGATTACAGATTAATTTTGCATTGAGCTGCGGTGCCTCCAATCCGGAACCGGGACTTCGGACGCAAGCGCACCCTCCCCGCTCAGATCTTGTCCTGCATTTTGTTGTCATGCCGCGCCTTGCGCTCCTGACGGCATTTCTCCGGGTCGGTCTTGCACTGTTCATGGCGCTGCGCCATGCGTGCCTTCATCTCCTTGCACTTTTCCGGATTCTGCGCGCACATCTCATCGCGCCGTGCCTTGTGCTCCTGGCGGCATTTTTCGGGATCAGCTTTGCACGCCTCGCGCATGGCGCCGTGGTGACCGTACGGCGGTTTGGCACCCTCCGCCGCAGCTGGTACACCCTCAGCCGCAAATACCGGCAGCGCCAGCAGCGCTGAAACCAACAACAGCTTGATGATTTTCATGATTGATTCCTTTCTTCACGCATTTAAGTTGATTGGCATCAACGATCACGACGCGGCTTGTAGAGTTCACGTCGCGCCTTGTCGAGATCGCGGTGCAATTCGCGGCGCTCTTCGTCAGACAAGCGTTGCGGACGCTCGCGTCGCTCATCGCGCCGTTCAAAGCGTTCCGGCCGGGAATCTTTCTGGCGCTGGGAGCCGCGGTCATAACGGTCCGACTGGCCCTGGGCTGCGCGCAGTTCACGCCACTGCCCCGCCATTGCCGGCCCGGTCTGCAGGACCATCCATGCCAAACAAATTGCCAGCCAGAATTTCATGTAACTGCTCCAGTTCAGGTTTAGCGCCAGTAACGTCGGTCGCGCCGGTCATTGTCGTGGCTCTGATTGTATATGTGGCGGCTCGCATGCTGCAGTTCACCGCGCAGATTGCGGCGTTCAGTCCGGGTCAGCATGCCATCCGCACGATAATGACGCTCAAGCGCAGCAATGCGTCGTTGCTCACCCTGCAGCCGCCGTGCTTCGTGCGATGTCAGGCTGCCGTCGCGGACACCCTGGCGGATTTGCACCTGCTGCCGGTGCTGTAAACGATCGATCCCGTTCCCGCTGCGCAGGTTATGTGCCTGGGCATTCACGCCAAAACCCAGACTACCCGCCATCATCATTGCCAATACGCTGAAAGTTGCCTTGTTCATGGTTGCCTCCACACTGTCGGTCGTGTCAGAGCCTGCTGATCAGGCTCACGCCCCTGCGGAACGTGACCCCATCTTCAAGGTTTTCTGTAAACAGACTGTTGCAGACAACCGCCAATGTGTAAGTAACTGTTGCCGGATAGTGGTCTGATTACCAACTAATCCCAGATCACGGGATAACCACACCATGCCATCATGCTACGCGTGCCCGCAGGCGGACATGGCAGACAATTTGTAAGAGATTGTTTCAATACCGTGGCTTCCGGCGCCCGAACTGGGTACGATTACGCCATGGCACAGACAAAAACCCGGATTCTGGTGGTCGACGACGATGCACGACTGCGCGACCTGCTCAACCGCTACCTGGCCGAACAGGGCTATGTCGTGCGTGTAGTGTCCGACGCGGTGGAAATGAACCGTCAACTCGCCCGTGAACGCTACGACCTGATGATTCTCGATCTGATGCTGCCCGGCGAAGATGGCCTGTCGATCTGCCGGCGGCTGCGCGGCGGCGGCGAAATGATGCCCATCATCATGCTGACCGCCAAAGGTGACGACGTCGATCGCATCGTCGGACTTGAGATCGGTGCCGACGACTACATGCCCAAACCGTTCAACCCTCGCGAACTGGTCGCCCGCATCCAGGCCGTGCTGCGACGGCAACCGCCGGCCGCGCCGCCGGGTGCGCCGGGGGCTGCCGACCAGGTGATCGAATTCGGTGAGTTTCGGCTCAACCTCGGCACCCGCACGCTGACCAAAGCCGGCGCCGACATCACGCTGACCACCGGAGAATTTGCACTGCTCAAGGTACTGGTCGAACATCCGCGCACGCCGATGTCCCGTGACAAACTGATGGAAATGGCACGTGGTCGCGAATTTGGCGCCTTTGACCGCTCGATCGACGTGCAAGTGTCGCGGCTGCGCAAAATCATAGAGCCCGATTCCGCCAAACCGGCATACATCCAGACCGTCTGGGGATTCGGCTACGTCTTTATCCCCGACGGCAAAGCACAGTAACTTCGTGACTGGTCATTGGTAAATGGTGACTGGAAAAACCATGGCCACCATACGTCTCAACCAATCACTAATCACCAGTCACCAGTCACAGGTCACATCGCGATGACTATATGGCCCCGCACGCTACTATGGCGCAGCGTGCTGATGATCGCCGCCCTGCTGGTAGTCGCGCACCTCGCCTGGCTGCAGATTTTCCGTGCGTCTGAAATCGAACCGCGCGCACTGCAAGTCGCCCAGCAACTCGCCAGCGTGGTCAATCTCACCCGCGCGGCGCTGATCACGGCCGAACCCACGCGCCGTTTTGCCCTGCTCGATGAACTGGCGCAGCGCGAAGGCATACAGGTCTACTCCGGCGACCTTACAGAAGCGGTACCGGCACTGCCCGACCGCCCGTTCCTGCACATCATGGAAACACAGTTGCAAAAGCAGTTGGGGCCACAGACGCGGCTTGCCCTCGAACGCAAAGGCGTCAGCGGCGTATGGGTCAGCTTCCGCATAGACCGCGAGGAATTCTGGGTGTCAGTTCCGCGCTCGCGCATTGAACGCAACACATCGCTGCGCTGGATCGGCTGGGGGGCACTGGTGCTGGCGCTGGCCGTGATCGGCGCCTTCCTCGTCGTCGCGCGCATCAACCGTCCGCTGCGTGAGTTGACCCGCGCCGCCGAGCAACTGGGCCGCGGTGCGACGCCGGCGCGCATCACTGAAACCGGTCCCGCAGAAATCCGCACCCTCGCGCAAGCCTTCAACCAGATGGCGGCGGACATCCAGCGCCAGGATGAAGAGCGTGCTTTGCTGCTAGCTGGCGTATCGCACGACCTGCGCACACCGTTGGCGCGCATTCGTCTCGCACTGGAAATGCTCGATGACCGCGGCACCGCCGATCTCAAGGCCGGAGTCGTGCAGGACATCGAAGACATCGATGGCGCCATCAGCCAATTCCTCGATTTCGCACGCCCGATCGACGCGGAAAAAGTCGCCGCAGAAACCGACCTCAACGCACTGGTACAATCAGTAGCCGATCGTTACACCCGCAACGGCAAAAATATCAGCCTGCGCACCACACCGCTGCCGCCGCACGCTTTCCGCAAGCAGGCGATGCAGCGCCTGCTGGCCAATCTCATAGACAACGCCTTGCGCCACGGCGCCGGCACCGTGGAGATCGTAACGGGGTGCGAAGAAACGCTCAGCTGGATCGAGGTTCTCGACCGCGGGCCAGGCATCCCCGCCAGCGATGCGGCGCATATGCTGCAACCGTTCACGCGCATGGACCGTGCCCGTTCCACCAGCGGCACCGGACTGGGCCTGGCCATAGTCGATCGCATCGCCCGGCTGCATGGCGGCACCGTGAAACTGCTGCCACGCGACGGCGGCGGATTGCGGGTCCGCGTGGAACTGTCCCAGCCCCTCCCGGACACGCCCTAAGCTGCCACCACGATCCGATCGTCCCGTAGTGCCCACGCGCCCATTTGACAATTTTTATTTCATTCTGTAAATTAATGAAGTAAATATTTCATTTTGACCGGAATCACCCGAACAACGGGCCACTGAACATGACGCAGGACGCAGCACTTTTTTCGCAGTTGAAGGACACCAACGGGATACTGTCCCGCAACCAGCGCGTCATCGCTCGTTACATCCTCGACCATTACCAGGCTGCCGCCTTCTGCAACGTCAAGCAGCTCGCGGCACAGGCCCGCGTCAGCGAGGCCACCATCGTGCGTTTTGCCAAGGCACTGGGATTCAAGGGTTACCCGGCGCTACAACAGGAGATCCGGCGCATCGTACGCGCCGATCTCAAGGGCACAGAACGCTTCCAGCTCACAGCCAACACAAAGGTTGCCGACCGCGGGCCGCTCGCCCTGGTCATCGGCAAAGAGCTGGAAAACATCACTGCCCTGCAGGAAACTCTGGATCGCAAGGCATTCCGGCGAGCCGTCTCCACACTGGGCAAGGCATCCGAAATTCTCATCGCCGGCCCCAGGGGCGCAGCACCGCTCGCCCGCCATCTGTGGTTCGGACTCGACAAGCTTGAATTTGCCAGCAGCCGTTTTCTGTCGATCACCACCGAGGCCTATGACCGACTGGATCGACTCGACCGCAAAGCCTGTGTGGTCGTCATCGGATTTCCCCGTTACCTGCAGGAACTCGTGGATTTCCTGCATTGTGCAAAAAGCAAAGGACTGAACACGCTGGTCGTCACCGACAGCACCTTCTCCCCCCTGCGCGGTGATATCAACCTCTACTCACCGGCCGAATCCGCATCGTTCATCGCGTTTCAGTGCGCACCGCTGATTCTCATCAATGGTCTGCTCCATGAACTGAGCATCCTCGACAAGGCGCGCACACTGAAAGCGCTCAACCGCTTCGAGGCACTCGCCGAAAAACAGTCCTATTTCTGCAAATCGTAGCTCCACAGGAGATTGCACATGAACACCAAAGCATTGTTCGGAATCATGGTGCTGTCGCTGACCGCGGCACACCCAGAAGCAGTCCTCGCACAGGCACCCGCACCCAAACCCGTCAATTTAGCTCTGGGCAGCGTCAGTTCCTCTTCAGGCGTCTACGCATTCGCCGTATCGCTGTCGAATGTCGTGCGCAAGTACGACCCGGGCGTCAATGTCACCGCGGTCGAGGGTGGCGGCGGCTTTGATCACGCCAAACTGATGAAACAGGGCGTGCTCGACTGGTCTATCAGTGGCAGTCCCGCGGTGGTCGCCGCTGTCGCAAAAGGCGAAGGAAACTTCAAGAAAGAAGGCCCGTGGGAACCAGTCCGACTGATGTTCATGCGCAACGTCAATGTGTCACGCATCTATGTGCGCGCCGATATCGCCAAAAAGGAAAACATACGCTCCTGGGCCGATCTGAACGGCAAGCGCTTCGCCCCCGGCATTCCCGGCACGCGCGATATGCAGCGCGCCATGGAAGCCAACAAACTGCTGGGCACCGGCATTTTGATGACCCCGGGCTCACTTGACGACTCCACCCGTCGCCTCAAAGAAGGCGGATACGTCGGCATGCTCAAGGGCAGCCCGCATGACCGCTTCGACACCGGCATGTTCGAAACCCATTACGGCACACCACTCACGGTGATCGGGTTCAGCAAGGCCGAGTCCGACAAGCTCTCGGCGCAGGATCCTCTCAACACATTTACCAACACCAAAGCGGGCGGCATACGCGAACTGTCCACCGTGGGCCCGCTGATTGAAATGAGTTCAGCGGTAATGACGATGTCGAGTTCGCGCATGTCGCAGGAAACGGGCTACCGCATCATGAAAGCCGTGAACCAGGGCTGGAAGGAGATCGGCGAGGCCTTTGCACCCTCAGCCGGCCTGCAGCCGGTTGAGGACGCGTTCGCACACACACCGGAAATCAAGGGTGTTTATTTCCACGCCGGCGTGATCCAGTTTGCAAAAGAAGCCGGCATCAAGGTACCGGAGCGTCTGATCCCGCCCGAATACAAGGGCCCGCGCTAGTTAGGCCTGATATCTGAAAAGTAAGCCATGACGACCGATTGGAGAGCACGGACGCTGTTCTGGGTGGGACTCGCATTTGCGCTGTTCCAGTTGATCGTCCCCGTGTTCGTATCGCTCTACGACATGCAGTTGCGCTCGCTGCACGTCATGCTGGGCGTTACCACCATCATCATCGCAGCACCCTGGGCCACGCAACGCGCCCGCGGCTTCGGCATGGTCGTGGACATCACGCTGATTGTGCTGGTGGTGGCAGCCAACGCCGTGATTTTCGTCAACTGGGAAGACATCATCACCTACCCGGGCGACGCGAGCCTGCTCTACCAACTGCTCGGCGCCGCGCTGGCCATCATCATCCTTGATGCCGCACGACGCGCCACCGGCTGGGCAATACCGATCTGCGTGTTGCTGATTTTTGCCTATGTCTTTGTCGGCCCGTGGATGCCGGGTCGCTGGACCCACCCCGGGTTTCCGCTGGAGTATGTAATTGAAACGCTGTACTACTCCTCGTCCGGCATCTATGGCTCTCTGACCGGCACGTCGGCCACCTTCATCGCCATGTTCATCCTGTTCGGCGCCCTGCTGCAGGCAACCGGTGGCGGCAAGACATTTATGGACATCGCCTTGTGGCTCGCCGGACGTTACCAGGGGGGGCCTGCCAAGGTCGGCGTCGTCGCCAGCGCGCTGTTCGGCATGATCTCCGGCAGCGCCGTCGCCAATGTCTCGGTGACCGGCAACTACACGATCCCGCTGATGCGCAAGCTCGGTTACGACGCCAATTTCGCCGGAGGCGTGGAATCGATGTCGTCGACCGGCGGCGGCATCACGCCACCCGTGATGGGTATCGCGGCATTCATCATGGCAGATCTGCTGAACATGTCATATCTCAACATCATCGGTTACGCCACGATACCCTGCCTGCTGTTTTACACCGGCATCGTCGCCGGCGTGCATTTCGAAGCCGCGCGACTGGGGCTGGCCCCGGTGCCACCGGCAGACATTCCCCGTGCGCGTGACATTTTCACCTGGTCGAAAATCGTACCGCTGTTCCTTCCGGTCGCCATCCTGCTGGGCCTGCTGTTTTCGGGCATGACGCTGACCTCCTCCGGGTTTTACGCCTGCGCTGCAGTGGTCGTGCTGTACCTCCTCTCGGACGTCGATCCGCAGGCCATGCGTGAACGGGGACGAAAGCTGCTCCAGGCGCTCGGTAAAGGCGGCGTCTCGGTAGCCGAAATCGTCCCCATCCTCGTCGCCGTCGGCATGTTCACCAGCCTGCTGGGGCTGACCGGCGTTGCGCCCAAGGTCAGTAGCGTGATCCTGGAAATGGGTGGCGCCAACCTGATCGGCTCGCTCGCAGTCGCCGCAATCATCCCGCTGGTGCTGGGTGCACCACTGCCGGTGACCGCAACCTACATCCTGTCGGCGGCGCTGATCGCGCCGGCGCTGGTCAAACTGCAGATCGACATCGTCGCGGCCCACATGTTTCTGCTGTACTGGGCAACCCTGGCATCAGTCACCCCGCCGACCTGCACAGCCTGCGTGATCGCCGCCAACATATCAGGCGGCAACTGGTTCAAAACTTCCCTGGTCGGCATGCGCCTCGGCATTGTCGCGTTCATCGTGCCGTTCTTTTTTGTCGTCAACCCGGCACTGATTGCGCGCGGACCGCTGATCGAGGTCATTACCGTCGCCACCAGCGGCTTCGTCGGCGCAATTTTCCTGGCGGCCGGATTCTTCGGATTCCTCAGAAGTCGCCTCAACTGGCTGTTGCGACTGATGTACCTCGTCACCGGCGGCCTGCTGCTTGCACCCAGCAACCAACTGCTTGTGATCGGCGGAATTCTGGCCATCGCGGGTGTAGCGATTGAATCCCTGCTGATGCGGCGCCAGACACCAGTCAGCCAATAATATCCACCAACCTGGAACATCACCGGACATGACGACCAAGAAAGAAACACTGCGCGTACTGATTTCGACCGGGCACCTCGGCACCGCCCCCTCAAACCCCGAAAGTTTTCACCGCGGGATGGAAACCAACCCTGACTACGTGGTTGCGGATGGCGGCAGCTCCGACCCCGGCCCGGTCTACCTCGGTGCAAACATCCAACTCGGCCACTTTGTGCGGGAAGAACTCGAGCTCTTCCTGACCGCATCACGCAAACGCAACATCCCGCTTATCATCGGCTCAGCCGGTGACACCGGAAGCAACAAGGGCGTTGATGATTTTGTACGCATCATCAAAGAGCTGGGCGCGGAACATCGCATCCCCAAGTTCAAGATCGGCTATTTCTACTCCGAGGTGCCCAAGGACTACCTGCAGCGCAAGCTCGCCGCGGGCAAGGAAATCACCGGGCTTGGAGGATTTCCAACACTAACGATGGAAGAAATAGAAAAAGCCAGTCGCATCGTCGCGGTCGCCGGTGTGCATCCGTTCATCAAGCTGCTCGACATGGGTGCGGACGTAATCATTGCCGGGCGCTGTGGCGACATCAACTTTACCGCGGCCCCCTGCATCCGTGCCGGGTTTCCCGATGCGCTCGCCTATCACATGGGCAAGATGATCGAGTGTGCATCGCTGGTCGCGGAACCGTTTATGGGCAAGGAAACCGTGATCGGCACCATTTCCCAGGACGACATCAAGATCACCCCTTATCACCCGGACCAGCGCTGCACGGTCGCCTCCGCCGCAGGACACTCGATGTACGAGCGCGAGAACCCCTACTACGAATACACGCTGGGCGGGATGCTCGACATGCGCCATTGCAAATATTCACAGTTCGACGAACGCACCTGCCGGATCTCCGGCGCAGCATGGGCACCGGCCACGGAACTGCGAGTGAAGCTTGAAGGCGCAAAAAAAGTCGGCGAGCGCTACATGGGTTTCGTCGGCTTGCGTGACCCGCATGTCGTGCGCCACTCCGACCAGGCCATCGAATGGGTGCGTTCAGCCGTTGCCAAACGCTTTGGCAACGACGGCTATGAACTCTTCTTCCATGTATTCGGCAAAAACGGCGTGCTGAAGGAACTGGAGCCCATTAAGAATGCACAACCGCACGAAGTCGGCATCGTCGTCGAAGGGCTGGCTGCAACGGACGAACTGGCCGCAAAGATCACTGATTTCGCTGTGCGCATGTTTTTCCTGGCGCGCATCCCCGGGGTCAAGGGTACTGCCGGTACGGCAGCGACCACCAAGCAAACCATGCGTTCGTCGCCGGGTTATGTCTGGAACGTCAACCATACCGTGGCCATCGACGATCCGATGGAGTTGTTCCCGGTGCATATGATCGAAGCAGGCGTCTAGGAGAAAACCATGGGCATCAAACTGGGCGAATTCGCCAACACAGTCCGCAGCAAGAATGCGGGCGTCAATCAGGTTACGTTCGACATCATTTTCCGCAGCCCGCAGGACTACGAGCGGGCGCGAAAAAGCAAGGCACTGAGCCGAGAGGCCATCCAGAAACTATTCGGGGTCCCGCCGGAACGGATGTCGGATTATGTCGAATTCGACGTGGCCAACGCGATCAAGTTCACGCTCTACCGCGCCAAACCCAACGGCAGCCCGGGCGACTGGGATGTGCTGGGTTGCCAGCAGTACGGACCGCTGCTGGAGGTCGAAATTCCCTAGCGGCGCAGACGAAATGAAGTATTACGCAACCGGATCGACAGCACGCGTGCCATCGCAAACAGGAAATCTCGCGCCAGCGCAGGCTCGTCTTCGCCGAACTGTGTAAATACCTCATAAGGCAACAACAGCAAGGTGCCGTCAGCCACCGCCCACACATTCGCCGATCGTGGCTGGCTGTCAAAAAAAGATTGTTCGCCGAGCACGCTGCCCGCGGTGATCCGCGCCAGCGAAGTCATGCTGACGCCGTCCACATGCGTCACCCCGACCTCAAGGGAACCGGCAGCAACCAGAAAAAGTGTGCGGTCTGTGGCGCCGCGCTGAATCACAACTTCGCTGGCACGAAAAGGGCGCGCAGTGGTATGGGTCAGGAGTTTCTGCCAGTGCGTCTCATTCCAGTCCGGCAGCGCCAGTACATCAGGCGTCGCGCGATTGGCTTCCAAGCGCGCAAATACAGCCACCCATTCGGCACCACTCATATAATCTCTCGGATGAACACAGCAGTGAGTTCATTATAAGCTTGCCGACGCAGCCTGCAGCGGCCATTTGCCCACAATCCGGTATTTGACGCCGTCATTTTCAATTGTTGATTGCGCCATTACGAACTGCGTGGAGCGCCAGCTCACGGTCTCGCACGCCGCAACTGCCGGCGCCCTGTCCGCATCCCTGAGTAGCGTCACGTGCGGCCTGAAGCGCCGTTGCTCAGTATGAAATCCGCGTGACTGTAGGCCACTGGCAAGCGCATCCGCCAGCGCTTCGAGTTCACATGGACAGTTGCGCATGCCCGCCCAGACCAGTCGCGGCCGGCGCCACCAGCCGATGTGATTCAGAGTCAGCACAAAAGAATTGCCGGAAGATTGCCTTGCCAATCCAGCTGCAATGTCTTCCAGTTCCGGCAAACGAGCTGCCGGCACACTGCCCAGAAACGCCAGCGTCAGATGCAGATTGTTTGCCGCAGGTACGCGGCCACCACAAGTCTTGCGCAACTCAGCAGCAGTCGCAGCCAGCGCAGCGCGCGCCCCCGCGTCAGGCCACAACGCAAAAAACAGCCGCAACAGGCGGCGGTCTGGCACTCAGTCGACGTCCCCGCCGTTATCCAGAGGCACCAGCAGCGCCACCGCTTCGGCGACTATGCCTTCACCGCGACCGACCAGGCCCAGATGCTCTGCAGTTTTGGCTTTGATATTGACGCAGTGCTGCGCCACGCCGAGGTCGGCAGCAATGTTCAACTGCATCGCCGGTATGTGCGGCGCCATTTTCGGCGCCTGCGCGATAATCGTGGCATCGATATTGCCGACGGTAAACTGGTGCTGCTGCAGCAACTGCGCCACTGCGCGCAGCAATTCGCGGCTGTCGATGCCCTTGTAGCGCGGATCGGTATCGGGAAAATGACGGCCGATGTCGCCGAGACCCGCTGCGCCGATCAGCGCATCACAAATAGCATGCAGCAGGACATCGGCGTCGGAATGCCCGGCGAGCCCGCGTGCATAAGGTATGGTCACACCGCCGATGATCAGCTTGCGCCCGTCCACCAGCGCGTGCACATCAAATCCCTGCCCTATGCGCATCATCAGCCTGCCGCCTTTAATATCAGTTCTGCCAGAGCGAGATCTTCAGGGTAAGTCACTTTCAAGTTGATCGCACTGCCCGGCACCAGCTTGGGTTGTGCACCGGTCTGTTCGACGGCACTGGATTCATCGGTGACTGCAGATATGTCCGCGCGGCGCAGGGCTTCGATGAGCACCCGGTAGCGGAACATCTGCGGCGTCTGCGCCTGCCACAGGTGTTCGCGTGCCTCGGTCTGCACCGCCACACCTTCCGCATTGGCGCGCTTCAGCGTATCGGCCACGGGCACTGCGAGCAGGCCGCCGACCTCATCGCTGCCAATGGTATCGATCAGCCGGTCGATATCCGCAGCGCGCAGGCACGGACGCGCCGCATCATGCACCAGCACCCAGTCGGCACCATCGATGGCATTGTTTGCCGCGAGCAATCCATTAAACACACTTGCTGCGCGAGTTACACCGCCGCAGTACAGGGCAGTGAGTTTGTCCCCGCAGGCACTCCAGTCGAGTTCGGCAAAACGCGTGTCACCCGATGACAGCACGACAAACACCTGCTCGATGCGCGGATGAGCGCACAGCCGGTGCACGGCATGATGAATCATCGGCTTGCCCGCGAGCAATGCATATTGCTTGGGCAACTCGGCGGACATGCGGGCACCGCTGCCAGCGGCGGGTATCAGTGCGGCATAACGCGGCATCAGGGAAATGACTTGTCGTAAAATGAGGTTTCCTGAGGATTGTAGCAGCACCGACCGCAGCACCGATTGGCCTCACCGACTCGCTTCATTCATGCGCCTCCGCAACTAAGCCCTGACACTCCCGACACATCGCTGATGACTTCCCTGCCGCAAGAAGCCGGACAGATCCTGTTGCCACTGGCGCGTCACGCCATAGCGGCCGCACTCGGCCGACCGACGCCGGCCAACCCGGCAAGTCCGCCATGGCTGCAGGCACAGGGCGCCTCTTACGTCACGCTGCGACAGGCTGCGCAATTGCGCGGGCGCATCGGCACGCTGGCGCCACGACGGCCACTGGGCGAGGATGTGGTCGCCAATGCAGTCGCTGCAGCCCTGCGCGATCCCTGCTTCAGCCCGCTGTCCCTGGATGAACTGGATCTCGCCACCATCGAGGTCGCGGTACTGTCCGTACCCGAACGCATCACGGCCACGGACGAACAGTCGGCGCTGGCCTGCCTGCGCGCCGGGTCGGACGGCGTCATCTTCCGCTATGGTCACCACCACAGCACCTTCCTGCCTGAAGCCTGGGCACAGCATGCTGATCCCGTGGAATTCCTGGCCCACCTGAAATACAAAGCGGGATTACCGCCGGATTTCTGGGATGCTGCAGTTGAACTGCAGCGCTACACCGTAGTCCACTGGCAGGATACGGAATCTTGACTGCAGCGCTGGCAGCACCCGAGAATTCTTAAATAAATTAATAAAAACAACAACTTATATAATATGCGCACTCTGTGGTCATGGCTGGATCGCAACATCTTCGCGCTGGGCCGCGAAATGCGCCTGTCCTATCTGCCGCCGCTGATGGTGTACATGGCGGCCGGCATCTCCGGACTGACCGGCATCGTCGGTACGTTTTTTGTAAAAGACTATCTCGGCCTGTCCGCCGCCTTCCTTGCTGCACTGGGTTTCTGGGCCGGCGTGCCGTGGGCATTAAAAATGCCCCTGGGTCATCTGGTCGACCTGATCTGGCGCTGGAAAAGCGCACTGGTGTTTCTCGGCGCCAGCATGATTGCCGCCAGCCTCGGCATCATGGTGGGATTGCTCAGCGACCGCGCAGCCATGAGCGCCATACTCGCACCCGGCACCTGGTACGTCACCAGCGTGCTGCTCGCCGTCGTCGGCTACGTAGTGCAGGACGTCGTCGCTGACGCGATGACCGTGGAAGCCGTGCCGCGGGTGGATGCCCAGGGCCAGCCCATCGATCCGGCACAACGCAAGCTGATGAACACCACGATGCAGACGCTGGGCCGCGTTGCGATCATCGGTGGCAGTGTGTTTGTCGCGCTGATCAATCTCTATATGTTCAGCGATGTCAAAACGCTCAGCGAAGATCAGAAGGTCGATATTTACCGCCGCGTCTACCTGATGGCGCTGTTCATCCCGGCAATTTCAGTCGCCGGCGTACTCTCCGCCATGTGGCTGCTGCGGCGCGAAGCACGGCGGCTGCGCGTGCAGGGTCGCAGCTCCGCCGAAATCGACGTGCTGCTGACCGGGCGCACCGAAACCACCCAACCCAACTGGTGGATACTCATCGGCAGCGCCGTGTTCGTCGCCTTCACGCTGGGCATGGGCTTCAGCGACATCCCCTTCAACCAGGAAATCATTTTCACCGGTTCCTTCGGCATCATCGCCTTCCTGCTGGTACGCCTGACCCGCGAACTGGAGCCCGATGTACGCGCAACGATGCTCGGTACGGTAATCGTCATTTTTGTATTTCGCGCCATTCCCGGCCCCGGCGAAGGCATCACCTGGTGGTTCATCGACGAACTCAAATTCGATCAGCAATTCATTTCCGTGCTGTCGCTGATCGGTTCGGTGCTGACGCTGTTCGGCATGTTCATCTTCCGCCGCTTCATGGCCGACCATTCCATCGCCTATGTCGTCGGTTTCCTCACCGTGCTCGGCGGATTTCTGTCGCTGCCCTATGTCGGCATGTATTTCGGCCTGCACCAGTGGACTGCGGCGGCTACCGGCGGCGTGGTCGACGCGCGCTTCATTGCGCTGGTCAACACTGCACTGGAATCGCCTTTGGGGCAGATCGCGATGATTCCGATGCTGGCATGGATCGCCAATTCGGCGCCGGCCCATCTCAAGGCCACCTATTTTGCAGTGATGGCCTCGTTCACCAATCTGGCCCTGTCGGCCTCGGCACTGGGCACCAAGTACCTGAACCAGATCTATACCGTCTCGCGCGAAGTCAAGGATGCTGCCGGCGCCATCACCGTTCCCGCGGATTACAGTCAACTCGGCGAACTGCTGATCCTGCAACTGGCCCTGGCCATAGGGCTGCCCTTCGCCGCAATATTGCTGATACGCATGCTGAAGCTGCGCAGCGCATAATCAGGGCTGCGCTGAAACTAGGACCCTGGAGTACACTCCAACACGAACATGGACCTGCGCGAACTGCCCCGCACCGAACCCGGCACCACGGACCTGATCCTGCGTGCTGTGGCCTTTGCTGCGCACAAGCATCGCGATCAGCGACGCAAGGACAAGGAAGCCTCGCCCTACATCAATCATCCGATTGAACTCGCCCATGTGTTGTGGGACGAAGGCGAGGTGCGTGATCCGCTGGTGATCGCCGCAGCCCTGCTGCACGACACGCTGGAAGATACCGAAACCTCATGGCAGGAACTGCGCGGTGAATTCGGCGAAGAAATCGCCGACATCGTGCTTGAGGTCACCGACACGCAATGGATCAAGAAACACCTGCGCAAGCGACTGCAAGTGGCCAAAGCCAGACACTCCAGCGAGCAGGCACGACTGGTCAAGCTCGCCGACAAGATCTGCAATGTGCGCGACCTCGGCACCCGCTCGCCGACCGGCTGGTCGCTGGAACGCAAGCGCCAGTACTACGACTGGGCCAAGGAAGTAGTGGATCGCCTGCGCGGCACGCATGCCGAACTGGAGCGCCGTTTCGACGACGTCTACGCGCTGCGGCCCTAGCGCTTTTTACACGACATCCGGCATTCCAGATGTTGTACTGCAGACCCGGCCGCCTAACGATTTATGCGATAGTCCTGCTTCCTGTCCATTCATCCTGATTGCCGAGCGACCATGAAAATCACGCACGCCAGCACCGCCCTCGTATCTCTCCCCCAAATTGAACCGCTGGCCGATGGCCCGACCACGCCTGGCTCCAAAAATTTCATCGCACTGAAACTGGGCACTGATGAGGGTGTTGAGGGACTGGGTTTCACTTTCTTCGGCGGCGCACTCGACAAGGCACTGCTCTCCGCCGTTGAATCCTTTGCTGCACTCACGCTGGGTGAAGACCCGCGACGCATCGAAGCCATCGTCGCCAAGCTGCGCGCTGCCGCGTCGCACGCCGGACCCGGCGGCATATTCACGCTGGCGCTGTCGGCCATCGACATTGCACTGTGGGACATCAAAGGAAAAATTCACAATCAACCGGTGGCCAACCTCGTCGGCGGTCATCGCAACCGCATCGACACCTATGCCAGCGGCGCGCTGATGCGCGGATTTTCGCTGGACCATGTCGAAAAAGCTGCGGCGCTATTAAAAACCCGCGGCTTCAAGCAGATGAAAACCCAGCTCGCACTGCCCGGCGACACCAACCCGGCCAAGGAAGTCGAGCGCATCCGCGTCATCCGTGAAGCCGTCGGCTACGACACCGACCTGATGTGCGACATCAACCAGCGCTGGGACGTGCGCCAGGCCATTTCCATCGGCAAACAAGTTGATCCTTATCGTTTGTTCTGGCTGGAAGATGTCACCACCTGTGACGACTACGACGGCCTGGCTCGCATCGCCGATGCGCTGGACACCCCCGTGGCCTGCGGCGAATACGTCTACGGCCTCGCACCTTTCCGTCAGATGCTGGAAGCACGTTCGGTCGACATCGTGATGATCGACGTGCTGCGCGCCGGCGGCATCACGCAGTGGCTGAAAATCGCCGGCATGGCCGAAGCCTTCAACCTGCCGGTGGTCAGCCACCTCGCGCCGGAAATTCACGTGCACCTGGTCTCCGCCATACCCAACGGTCTCACCGTGGAATACATGCCGTGGTCGTTCGGCCTGTTCCGCGATGTGCCGCAACCGAAAAACGGTCAGCTGCACGTACCGCAGCGCCCGGGACTGGGACTGGAATTTGACCCCAAGGTGGTCAAGTTCAAATAGCAAGCCACACACAAAAAAAGGGGCGGATGATTCCGCCCCTTTTTTTATTGCATCCCTGCAGTTCAACAACGCATGGGAATACCGCTCATGCCGCCGTAAACCGGTTACCGCACCTTGATGCCCGCGCGCTTGACCACGTCCGCCCATTTTTTCATGTCGTTAAGCATGAACTGGCGGAATTCTTCCGGCGAGCTGCTGACAGCATCGGAACCGAGATTGTTCATGGTCTTGATGAACTCGGGTGACTTTACCAGTGACACCACTGCGGAGTGTATCTTGGTCAGCAACGGCTTGGGCAGATTCGCCGGCGCCATCACGCCATACCATCCCATCACTTCGAATCCCGGCAGGGCTTCCGACATCGACGGCACGTCCGGCGCAGATTCCAGGCGTTTCGGTGCGGATACCGCAATGGCGCGCAATTTGCCTGCACGCACCTGGCCAAACGCACCGGTCAGCCCCATGAAGTTGAAGTGATATTCTCCGGCCAGCAGGCCCACGATCGCCGGGCCCGTGCCGCGGTAAGGAATATGCTGCGCCTTGATGCCGGCCATCAACTTGAACAGTTCACCCGCCAGATGGCCACCGCTGCCGATGCCGGCGGAACCGAAGTTGATCGGGTCCTTGGTGGTCTTCGCCCACTGCACAAAGTCCTTGGCGCTTTTCGCCGGGTGCGACGGGTTGACGACCAGCAGCAGACCGCCCGCCGTCATCTGGGTGATCGGCGTGAAATCGTTTACCGGGTGATACGGCAGCTTGGAGATGAGCGCTGCGTTCACCGTGTGCTGGTGGTACGGAATGAACAGCGTGTAACCGTCAGCCGCAGATTCCTGGGTGATCTGGGCACCGTTGACGCCCGAAGCGCTGCCGCGGTTGTCCACAATGGCTTGCTGCCCCCAGACTTTGGTGAGATGCGCCGCCAGCATGCGCGCCAGAAAATCCGTAGTGCCACCGGGATTCGCCGGCGTGATGATGCGCACCGGACGACTCGGATAAGTGTCCGCAGCCTGCGCAGGCGCCATCGGCATGGCCAATCCCAGCGCCACCAACAGCAGCGGTAAAGTTTTTAATGTCTTGCGTACCCCAGAAATCGTTTGCATTGTTTTCTCCTGTCAATTCATTGCACCGCCCGGGAATATACCGCAATGTGGATACAGATGCATAAATGGGCGCGTTCCTGCAAAAAGGCGTCCACATGTCGTGACGCGATATTCATCGCCGCGCCCACCCGGTTCAGTGGCAGAGTTGTATCATTTCGGCGTCCCGCAGCACCCACCACAGGAGAGCGATCATGAAGTTCCGCATGCTTGTAGCAGCAGCGCTGTGCATGTTTGTCGGCATCGCACAGGCACAGACCTATCCGACCAAATCCGTACGCATCATCGTGCCGTTCGCACCCGGCGGCGGCTCCGATTTTATCGCCCGCGCAATTTCGCCGCCGTTGCACAAGGCCATGGGCCAGCAGTTCATAGTCGACAACCGCCCCGGCGCCGGCAGCACGCTGGGCAGCGAAATCGCACTCAAATCACCGGCCGACGGTTACACGCTGCTGCTGATTTCCGGCAGCTACACCACGTCCCCCAGCCTTTACAAAAATCTCAAATACGATCCGTTGAACGACATGACGCCGGTGGTGCAGACCGAGAACGGGCCCTATGTCATCACCGTGCATCCGTCGCTGCCGGTAAAAGATATCAAACAACTGGTGGCTCTCGCCAAATCAAAACCGGGTCAGCTCAACTTCGCCAGCACTGGCAATGGCGGCATCACCCACTTGTCCTCGGAACTGTTTGCGATGCGCACCGGCATCAAGATCACGCACATTCCGTACAAAGGCACGGGGCCCGGCGTCATCGATACCATCGCTGGCAATACGCAGATGATGGTCGCTGCAGTGTCCGCCGTGATCGGACACATGCAGAACGGACGCCTGCGCGGCCTCGCCGTGTCTTCGCCCAAGCGCCTGCCCGCGCTGCCCAACCTGCCGACCGTGATGGAATCCGGCTACAAATTCCAGGTCAACAACTGGCATGGCGTGATTGCCCCAAAAAACGTACCCAAGGCCATCATTGACAAGCTGAACAGCGAGATCAACAAGGCCATCAAGGATCCGGATTTCGCCAAGCGCATCGCGCAGGATGGCCTGGAACCCGCAGGCGGCACGCCCGAGGCATTCGGCGAACTGCTCAAACGCGAAGTGATCGAATGGGGGGAAGTGGTCAAGGCCGCCAAGGTAACCGCGGACTGACTGGCCCACGCACGTTACAATCGCAGCACCCACGGCCTCGCGGGGAAAACCCGCGGGGCCGTTTTGTTTTGCTGCACACCGGTTCCTGCATTCCTGTTCCTGTTCCCGCCTTCATGATCCAGTTCAAAAATCTCACCCTCGCCCGCAGCACCCGTGAACTGATCACAGACGCCAGCCTGCAGCTCCACACTGGCTGGCGCGTGGGCCTCACCGGCGCCAACGGCAGCGGCAAAACCAGCGTGTTTGCGCTGCTGCGCGGTGAACTGCACAGCGAACGCGGCGTCTGCGAAGTACCCACCCAGTGGCGCATCGCCTCGGTAGCGCAGGAAACGCCGGCGCTGGACACCCCGGCCATCGACTACGTACTCGACGGTGACACCGAGCTGCGCGCGCTCGAACGCACGCTGACCGATGCCGAAGCTGCGCATCACAATGCGCAACACGGTGCGCATCACGGACTGGAACTCGCAGAACTGCACGCCCGCATGGACGACATCGGTGGCTACAGCGCCCGCGCGCGCGCCGCATCGCTGCTGGCGGGACTCGGTTTTGAGCATGCCGAATTCGAACGCCCGGTACGCGAATTCTCCGGCGGCTGGCGCATGCGGTTGAATCTCGCGCAGGCACTGATCTCGCGTGCCGACCTGCTGCTGCTCGACGAACCCACCAATCACCTCGACCTCGACGCCGTGGTGTGGCTGGAACTATGGCTGTCCGGTTTCAAGGGCACGCTGGTCGTGGTCTCGCACGACCGCGATTTCCTCGACGGCTGCGTCACCCACATCGCACATATCCACTCGGCACGGCTGACGTTGTACACCGGCAACTACTCGGCATTCGAAGACGCACGCGCCGCACAACTCGCCGCGCAGCAGTCGACCTACGAAAAGCAGACCCGCGTCATCGCACACATGGAAGCCTTTGTTGCGCGCTTCCGCGCCAAAGCGACCAAGGCCAAACAGGCGCAGAGCCGGCTGAAAGCGCTGGCGCGTATGGAGCGCATCGCCGCCGCCCACGTCGACGCGCCTTTTGATTTTCACTTTCCGCAGCCAGACAGATCACCTAATACATTGATTTATTTAAACAAATCATCCATGTGTTATGGCGAACACAAAGTTCTGGACGACATCGAACTGACGCTGGCACCCGGCGCGCGCATCGGCCTGCTCGGCCCCAACGGCGCCGGCAAATCAACGCTGATCAAACTGCTGGCTGGTGAAATGGAACCCACCGCCGGACAACGCACAGAGGGCCGCGGCCTGGTCATCGGTTATTTCGCCCAGCACCAGCTGGAGCAACTGCGGCCCGACGAGTCGGCGTTGCAGCATCTGCTCCGGCAGGAACCGCAGACCCGCGAGCAGTATCTGCGCGACTATCTCGGTGGTTTCGATTTCCGCGGCGCGATGGCCGACAGTCCGGTCGCGCCCTTCTCCGGTGGTGAAAAATCGCGGCTGGCGCTGGCGCTGATCGTGCGCCGCAAACCCAATCTACTGCTGCTCGACGAGCCGACCAACCACCTCGACCTCGAAATGCGCCAGGCGCTGACTGCCGCATTGGCCGAATACGAAGGCAGCATGGTGCTGGTGTCGCATGACCGCGCACTGCTGCGGACCGTGTGCGACGACTTCCTGCTGGTGTCCGACGGCAAGGTCCAGCCATTCGACGGCGCAGTTGAGGACTACATCGCCTGGCTGACAGCACGCCGTGCCACACGTGCCGGCAATGACGGCGGCGCCGCAGGCCAGGACAAGGCCGCGCGCAAAGATGCCCGCGCATCAGCCGCGGCCGAGCGCCAGGATAAACTCGCTGCGCGCCGGCCTTTGATGAAAGAAGTCACCCGATTGGAAACCGAACTGGCACGCTGGCAAAAAGAAAAACAGCAGATCGATACGCAACTGGCCGACCCGGCGTTTTACGCCAGCCCTGACCCGGAAAAACTGCGCGCCCTGACCACGCAGCAACAACAGTTGGCTCAGGACATTGATGCCGCAGAACACCGCTGGCTGGAAGTGCAGGCCACTCTCGAAGAAATCGGTGATACATAATTCCCGCAAATCGCCCCCTACACATCACCGGTCACAGGTAATCGGCAACGCATAGTCTGGACCCGCAATAAAAATGTACGCCTGCAGGCTTTATCATAGGCATCAAGATCAATCACCAAGCTGACCTCAATCTCATGAACAATACCCAACATCCCCGTCTTGCCCTCCTCGGTTTCGGTGAAGCCGCCGTCCGCTTCGCCAAAGGTTTTACAGAAGCCGGATTCACCAACATCCTCGCCTACAGCCGCAGCGGCGCCAAGGCGCAACCCGGCGATCCGCTTTATGAGCGTGCACAGGCTGCCGGCGTGACGCTGGTCAAAACCGTCAGCACGCTGGCGAAAAAATCCGACATCATCATCGTGTTGACGCCGGGCAAGTCGGCACTTCCCGCACTGAAAAAAATACACAAACACCTGCGCCCCGATCATCTGTATGTCGATGCCAGCAGCAATTCAGCCACGGCAATGGAAAAAGCCGCAGCCCTCGTCGGCGACAGCGCAAAATTCGTCGACGCCTCGATCATGGGCCCTGTGGACATCATGGGACTGCAGGTCCCGTTCGTTGCCAGCGGCCCGCATGCTGCGGAATTCCGCGACCGGATGACCCCTTACGGCATGGTCATCAATGTAGTCGGCGCCAATTCCGGCGATGCCAGTGCGATGAAACTGATCCGCAGCGTGTTGATGAAAGGACTCGCGGGAATCCTGCTTGAAACCATGGAAGCCGCGCGCCGCCGCAACATACTCGACGAAGTCATCGAGGATTGTTCAGTCACTTTCAACGACATTCCGTTCCAGAAAATCATCCGCCGCTACATCGGCGGCACCGCGGTGCACTGCGAACGCCGCATCCACGAAATGAAGGAATGCCTGGAACTGCTGCATTCGATGAACTCGTCTGACCGCGCAACCCGCACCACCATCACCATGCTGCGCGACATGGTCAAAATGGGCATGCCCGAAAAATTTCCGGTGGAACCCGAAACCATACATCCGGTCATCGACGCACTGATTGCTGCACGCAGCGGGACAAGCTGATGCGCGCGCCGCCACGCGCTGGAGCCTGATGGGTTAGGCTACGGATTCATGAGCACACCGCATCATCACGACCAAGCGTCTCATAGCCATGCTCCGCACGGCCATGACCCCCACGGCCATGCCCACCCCATGCCCGGTGGCAATCACAGTCGCGCCTTTGGCATCGGCATCACGCTCAATGTGGGCTTTGTCATCATTGAGGCGTATTACGGCTGGGTCACCGGTTCGCTGGCGCTGCTGGCGGACGCCGCGCACAACCTGAGTGACGTCGGCGGCCTGCTGCTGGCGTGGGCTGCCTTTGCCGCGGCCCGGTTGCAACCCAGCGACCAGAAAACCTACGGCTGGCGCCGCGGCTCCATCCTCGCCAGTTTCATCAATGCGCTGATCCTGCTGGTGGCCATGGGCTCGCTGGGCTGGGAGGCCATACACCGTTTCAGCGCACCGGCGCCGATGGTCGCCGGCACGGTGATGATCGTTGCTGCAATCGGCGTAGTTATCAATACCGTGACCGCACTGCTGTTCATCACCGGCAGCAAAAGGGATTTGAACATCCGCGGCGCTTTCCTGCACATGGCCGCCGATGCGCTGGTGTCCATCGGTGTGGTCGCCGCCGGTGCGCTGTATCTGTGGCAGGGCTGGACCTGGATAGACCCGCTGACCAGCCTGATCATCGCCGTCGTTGTCATCGCCGGCACCTGGTCGCTGTTCCGCCAGTCACTGCATCTGCTGTTTGATGGCGTGCCCGATTACATCAAGCTGCCCGAGGTTCGCAGCTGCCTGGAAAAAATCACCGGCGTGGTGTCGGTACATGATCTGCATGTGTGGGCCATGAGCACCGCCGAGCCGGCGCTGACCGCACACCTAGTCGTGCGCTACGGTGAACGCACCACCGAAAACATCCTGCACGAAGCACAGCGCGCACTGCGCGAGCGCTTCAAGATCGAGCACGTGACGCTGCAGCTCGAAGCCGAGGCTGCGGCCTGCGCCGACACCGACCATACATGTTCGACCGGCAGCGGCTGATCTCCGCGCTGATCGCGCTGGCTTATGCCAGCGCCATGTGGCGGCGTAGCGGCTGGAATGGCGTGCTGGCGCTGGTCATTCCGCTGATCATTGCGCTGGGCCTGATCTGGTATGCCGGCACCATCAGCCGCCATGCCCATTGGTTTTCAGGCTGGCGCGGTCGGCGCATCAACAAACCGACACCACCCAGCGCAGTCCGCACGTTGGGATGGGTGTTCCTGCTGTCGCCGGCGATCTTCCTCGCCGTGCAGTGGCTGCGCACGGCATAACGCCACACTCGGACTTGCACATTGACCTTTGACGTCATGCTTGCGGTGCTGCTGGGCGCGCTGCTACATGCGGGCTGGAATGCACTGATCCGCGGCTCTGCGGACCGCACGCTCGACACCGTGCTGATTTCCACCGGCGCTGCAGTCGTCGCTGCATGCGCATTGCTTTTTCTGCCGCTGCCGCTACCTGCACCGGAAAGCTGGCCGTACCTGGCAGTGTCCGGCGTCATCCATGTCGCTTATTTCCTGCTGGTGGCCTCGTCGTACCGTCATGGTGAGCTGAGCTTTGCCTATCCGCTGATGCGTGGATCGGCGCCCGCATTGTCCGCCATCGCTGCTGCTGTGTTATTGACAGAGATTCCGACTGCAGGCGGCTGGCTGGGCGTGCTGCTGATCTCCGGAGGCGTGCTCATGCTCGCTGGCGATTCATGGCGAACACAGACATTTCACGGTCATACCGCATTGTTCGCGCTCAGCACGGCCGGCGTGATCGCGATCTATACGCTGGTCGATGGCGTCGGTGTACGCCTCTCCGGACATGCAGTCAGCTACACCTGCTGGATTCAAGTGTTGACGGCAATACCGCTGCTCGGAATCTTTCTTGCGCGCAACTCCGCTGCCACCGGCACCTATCTGCGCCATCACTGGCGGCGTGGCCTGATCGGCGGCGGCAGTTCACTGGCTTCGTATGCACTGGCACTGTGGGCGATGACGCAGGCACCGATCGCGATGGTCGCTGCGTTGCGGGAAACTTCGGTGGTATTCGCCGCCATCATTGCCGCCACGCTGCTTGGCGAACGCGTCAGTCGCATGCGCTATCTGGCGATATTCATCGTCGCCGCAGGCGCGGTCGCAATCAAGCTGGCCTGAGCGCGACGCCCCGCTGCAATCCGCGCCTGAAAATCAGCGGCGCTTGTTGTTATACGACGATGAATTCGAACGCTGCGGCGGCGTATAGGAGCGCGCGGGTGTGCTGGGCCGGGTCGCCTGGTAGCGCTTCTGTTCCTGCGCGCGGTTGACCTGGTTGTTGTTGGACTTCTGGCGCTGCTGCTGCTGTTGCTGGCGCTGCCTTTCGTACTGCTGCTGCTCCCTCTGGTTATTGGACTGCGCCATTACGGTGAGTGGCAGGCAGGTACTAACCAATACTGCAATAACAACGTGTTTCTGGTTCACGGATCAAGACCTTTATTGTTGATTGTTGTGCAGGCCTTCCCGCTCATCACAGCCTATATGACGGGAAGCATTACTGATGCGGCGGCGATTGTTCCAGAAGCCGAAAATCTTGTCTAATTATTTTTGGCTGGTCCGCATCATGACTGCACGCACCGCCATAGCTGCACATCGCGGCGATCTACAGCGCAACGACGATGGCACAGCCACTGCAGCAGGCATTCCAATGCAGAATATATAAGTTATTGATTATATTGATATTTTTATATGTCGCTGAGGCGCATGCCGAGCGCGCTCGCCTGCCGCTGCTCATAACTTTTGCGCACTATGTCGTGCTGCTGGCCGATGATGCCGCCACGCACCGTGCCTTTGGCTACGGATTTGTACAACACGCGCCAGCTCTCCGGCAGATCATCACCATCGGGCGGCGCCAGCCATAGCCGGAACAACAAACGTTTCTGCGCCGGATCGTCATGATCCCTGAAGTCGGTACGTGAATGCAGCGTGACATGGCTGTTGATGACCTGCAGATCGCCCGGCTGCAGCCACATGGTATGCGCCAGATCAGCGCGCCGCACCAGCGCATCAAAAGCCTCCAGCGCCTGCCACTGCAGCGCCGAGAGTTGCGGCACACCTTCGATCTTTTGCGCCGAGGTCACGCGATTGCGGTTCCATTTACTGAATAGCTTGCCGCCACGTTCATCAAATATCGGCTGCGGGTACGACGCCGCCTCGTCCGGCGCCTGCTCGCCCTGCCGGCTGAAATGGATGGGCTCATGCAGATGATCAATGAGTTCCGGGTGTTCCCGCCGCATCGCGTGATAAGCCGCCACCGAACTGGTGGTGATGCTCATGCCACCGGCAACCGCCTTGTTGTAACAACTCAGCGCCACCACGTCGGTGGAATCGGTGTGGAAATCCAGCTCGGCGTTCGTGTTGTAGCCGCGTCCCTGGCCCGTACGGTAGACATTGCCGGCATCGCGCACCGCAGAGATGTAATGGCTTTGTTTGCCCTGCGGCCGGCCCACGCCGTGGTGCAGGCCTATGCCCCAGGTCAGCAGCTCAAAATCCTTGTCATCGAGCCCTTCGCGCGGCAGACCGCGGATCAGCGCCACGCCGCGGCCATGCTGCATCTCATGGAATGCCGCAGCGATAACCGGTGCAGCACTGCCCAGATCAAAATCTTCACGACGGTAATCAAACAGGGTTTTGGCAGGATCGATGGCACAGGTCAGCGCCGCCACCAGATCACAGCGAGCGCGTTCATCCAGGGTGTACAGCCAACCTTGATCGGCATCCAGTTGGTCTGCCGTCCATGCGGCAGGCGTATCAACAGCAGCAGTCATGTGACAGGCGTCCTGAGGTCATGTCTTACGGGCATCAATACAGATGTTAAAACATTCTGCGCCCGCTGTTGCCAGTACGCCGCGGCACGCACGATAATAGACACGGCAACACGGAGCGGAAACACCATGGAATTTGAAGAACAACTGTTGATCGGCGGACTGCTGATGGCCATCGCGCTGTTCAGTGCGACGCACGCCCATGCCCGCAGCCATCCCGCACCGGTGCAGGCTGCACGCGTGGTGCTGATGGTGCCGGCCGCGCGCTGAAAAATTTGTTGTAAAAATCTGCATACGGCCAGATCACAGCATCTGACCGCAGCCGCAGGATCGAACCGGGGCGCGCCAGCGCCCCGCCTGCAAACTACGCCACCACCGCCATCTGGAAGTCGCTCTTGCTGGTTGAGCAATCCGGGCAGAACCAGGTCTCCGGCACATCTTCCCACGGTGTGCCCGGCGCGATGCCTTCGTGCGGCAGACCCAGTGCTTCATCGTAAACAAACGAACACAGCATGCATTGCCAGACACGGGTACCAGGCACATCCGTCGCCAGCTGCGGTGCCGTCTGCACCGACTGCGCAATGCCTTTGGGGAAATGCAGCACCAGCACATCCAGCCCTTCAGCGCCCGCCAACAGCTCCAATGCACCTTCCTGCGGTTTCACAAAAGCCACTGACAGCGCCCTGTATTCCTTGCCTTCGTAATGCAGGCTGCCGCGGACGATGATCAGATACTGGCCGTTGCTGTGCACCGGATCGGGCGCCAGTGCCTTCGCATTCGCTGCAACACTCAGTGAAAAACTGGCGAGTCCTTTTTCATCCTTGAGATCAGTGAAGGTATGCAGTGTTGCATCCGCAGTTGCCGGTTCGAACTGCGGCAACTCGGTGGCCTGCCAGGGTTTGCGATTCTCCAGCGACTTCAACTTCGCCAGCGTTGCGGGGTCATCAAGATACTGTGCACCGGCATCCTTCTCTGCGCGCAGCGTCAGGAAACCCATTTGCTGCCCGAACACGATGGGGCCGTAAGGGGTATGGCGCCGGGAAAAATGCACGGCATTGACCTGCAGCTTGTGTTTGCCCAGCACGCCGTCGCCGCTGACGATGACCTGGTACTGGTCGTGGTCATGGAAATGTGAGCGGATTTCACGTCCGGGAACACCCTCGACCAGAAAGGCCATCGGCGCTGTCGGATTGTTTTCGTCGGGCATGATGAAGTTGGTCCGCCAGGCGGTCCCGGTGGGGGTCTCGCGTTCCTTGCGTCCGACTTTGACGTCGTCAAATGATGCGATCTGGGGCATGGTGGTCTCCTGCTGCTGAGTCAGATGTCAATGCGCCATTATAGTAGCCACTGCTGCCGCAGTATTATTGTTCGTCAATATATGGACAAAATGCTGCAGCCCCATACTTCGCCACTCCCTTGCAACTCCTGCTTTCCCCATATTGCCGACACGCTGGAGCCAGTACCATAATGCGAACCAGACAACACAGGAACCCATCATGCGCACTGCCAAACCGCTGTTGATCACCCTTTTGTTTGCGACTGCCAGCATGCCCTTGCTGGCACCAGCCCAAAACTTTGACCTGCAGGCCATTGATAAATGGTCAAAAGCCAAGATCATCCACTACGAAGCCGTCGGCGAATTCAGCCAGAACCGCGTGCAGATACCACCGGTGGATGCCGATCTGTATGCCGCGGTCACGGAACGGGTGCTGCTGTCCTTCGACTGGGACAAACGCAAGAAGGTGCTGGTGGGCACTCCCCAGATCAAGAATGAACCGGGCAAGGTGTCCAACCTAGTCGGCCTGGACGTCAAATGCCCGCCCGGCAAGATCAATGGCGCCTACGAACACTTCGACGTGCAACAGGTAAAAACATCTTCGACCAAGGGCGCCCTGGAACTGGTCGCGCAGCGCATACACCCCGAAACCATGGTCGCCGAAGCCTGCGGCAAAAATCTGCGTACTTACAAGGCCGCAGTGAAACAAGTCAACCTGCACATTGCTCCGCCGGACCCCCAGATTCTGCTATTGGCCGCAATGGTGCAACCCGACAGCCCGGTCTCGGTGTCGCGTGACGGCAAATCCATCATCGTAAAAGCCAGTAACGAGAACTGGGTGTGGACGTTTACGCCGTCGGTGAAATAACCGGACAGTATCGACGGCATGGCTGAATTCACGCTTTACAACGCGCCGCAATCAACCTGCAGCCAGCGTGTGCGCTACGTGCTCAATGCCAAGGGCCTCAAGTTCGCGGAGCACAAGCTCGACCTGTTCTCCGGCGACCAGCTGAAACCCGAATACCTGAAGATCAATCCCAACGGCGTGGTTCCGGCGCTGCTGCACGACGGCCAGATCGTCCTCGATTCCGCAGTCATCATGGAATACCTCGACGAAACCCGCGAAGGGCGCGTCTCGTTTACACCGGAAGATCCGGTGGCACGGGCGCGCATGCGCTGGATGATGCGCTACATCGACGAAATCCCCACGCCGTCCGTCCGTGTGCCGTCCTACAACCTCGCCTTCCTGCCGCATTTTCGCAACATGAGCGAGGCAGACTTCACCGCCCTCGCCAACTCCAAACCCCTGCGCAAGGAATTCCTGCTCACCATGGGCCGCAGCGGATTCCCCCAAGCCGAAATGGACGCCGCACTTGATCGCCTGAACCGCGCCTTGGTGCGCATGAATGAATGGATCATTGAGGGCGGCGGCACCTGGCTGATGGGCGACAAACTCACGCTCGCCGACATTGCGATCATGCCGGTCATCGTGCGCATGGATGACATCAACCTGCATACGAGCTGGGCCGACAAGCCCGCAATCGCACGCTGGCTGGACGCCATCCGCGCGGAAGCCGCTTACGCCACCACCTACTATCACGGCTCGCTGCTGACAGAGAAATATCCCCACCTCGCTGACCTGCGCAGCAACCGCAAATCCGTACAGTGATGCCCGGTGGTTAAAGCCGCCGCGCCGGCATGCACGGCCAATCCGGCAATCAATACTCGCGCGAGTGGTCTCGAATAACGCGCGATAACCGGGCGTGGGCGGACCGCAGCAGCAAGCGGGAATACAGTTTGTGAAAACCGATCAACGCGTCGAATGGAAACCCGAGTGTGCCGCCACCCGCGCGCCGGTTGCCTGCCGGAACGACTGCAGACCCGAAGTAAAGTTGTGTACGCGCCCCGGCGGCAGCCCCGGGGTCCGGCGCTACCATCAACCAGGATCGCGTCCGCCCCGACATATCCGCCAGCAACAATTGATCCGTGGTTCGCGCTTCGACACGCCAGGCCGCAAATACGCTGTCTGTGCCCTCGGCCAGTTGCCGCGCTTCGGCGTCCGTCGACGGACATGATGCGAACCACCTGAGCAGTACGCGCTCAACCTTGAACAAGGGTGTCGTATAGAAGGCTTCGACAAAAACCAGCAGGGACACTGACGCCGCAATTGCCGTGACATAGCAGTCGGTATACGCCACGCCGTCCCGGTATTTTCGAAGTAGCGCGAGTTGCGGCAGTTCAGAGCGCCGAATAGCAGTCATGGCAGGATTAGCGCTAATCCACCGGCGGACTGCCCTGGCCGCTCCAGTACGCACGCGGCGCGCAGCAGGGCTCACCCCGCGCCAGTTTCGCCCAGTCCTCTATGCGAATCGCGGCCACCAGTTGCGGCGGCTGGCCTTCGGCCGCCGCCCTGAACACAAAGGTTTCACTCTCCACGCTGTCGTAGTCGGTGGCGTTCCACAGGATGCCGCCGTGCGCGAACATGAAGGTGTTGGTGCCGACTGCGGGTGGCGTATTGAGCAGCTTGCGCACGATCAGGCCTTGTTCGCGGCCACGCGGCGGCGTCAGCGCATCCAGGAACTCGAAGCGCTGATCGACCACCCAGTCGGCATGGATGCGCGTGCGGCAGGCCTGGCTGGAATAAACCTTGCCGTACGGTATGCCCAGCTTCGCCACCAGGTCGCGCTGCATGCGCGCTTCGTAATAACCTGCCTCGCTCAGGTTGCGCTGAGTCGCGCAATCCTCAATCCGCCATAAACCATCGCGGCGCATCTTGGCTTCGTGTTCATGCTCGGGCAGGGTTTTGGTGTGGCGGAAATAAACGGTGTAGCCGCCCTTGCGCAGCTCATCGAGCAGCGCCTTGCCGGAAACCGGGACGCCGGGTTGAGCCGCCATCGCGCCCAGTGATGCGCATGAGGCAATCAACAGCAGCCACGAAAGCAAGCACGAAAACGGTTTTTTCATGTCACTACTCCGGAATAATAATCCGCGCGTCCTCGCGATTGCCCCACTCGCCCCAGGCCGACACGTAATTGCGCACCTGGGGATAACCCAGCGACTTCAGCGCGATGAAAGTGCTAGCCGAGCGGTAACCGCCGTGGCACAGCGGGATGATGGTCTTGTCCGGTGTCACGCCCCGGGATTCATACAACGCGCGGATTTCTTCCAGCTTGCGGAAAGCACCATGGGCATCGAGATGCTCACGCCAGAACACATGCACCGCGCCGGGGATGGTACCGACGCGCCGTGCGCGTTTCTCGGTGCCGCGGTATTCGGATTCACGGCGTACATCGACGATGAGGTATTCCGGGTTGTCGATGGCGCGCTCTATGTCAAATCGTGTCGCCAGCAGGTCGAGGTTCATGGTGCCGCGGAACGGCGGTGGCGTCGGAGGTGCATGGTTTGGATCAACCGGCGGCGGCGCAACGGTCAGGCGCATCAGCTTGTGCCCCGCAGCCACCCAGCCCTCGGTGCCGCCGTCGAGTATGCGCACATCCGGATGGCCCAGCACTGCCAACAACCACACCGCCCGAGCCGCCCGCTCACCGGACTCATGGTCGTAGATGACCACCGGCCGGTCAGCGCGCACACCGCGCGAACCGAACAACACACGGAAGATCGCGAGGAAAGAATTGAGCGGCGCCTCGGACGAATCGTTGAGGCTGACGCCGTAGATGTCGACGTGGGTGCTGCCTGCGATGTGGCCGACGGCGAAGTCTTCGGCGGGACGGAGATCGACCAGCGTGACGTCGTTAAGACGGGACAACAGTTCGGGGGCGGCAATCAGATAGCGGGGATCGGGGAAATCAGTGGAGGACATGGCGGCAGTCTGGATTCAAGGAGCCTGCATTAAACACCGGAAAACCAGTAACTGCATCTTGACGCTATAACGTCATAACGTTATGATGCCTGCAATCATCCGGGGCTGACGACCATGAGCGATTTATCCAAAAGATCAACGATTTACTTCGATCCCACCATCCATCACGCTCTGCGTCTGCGTGCCGCCAGCACCCAGGTTTCGGTGTCGGAACTGGTGGATGAAGCGGTCCGGCTGATGATGCGCGAAGACCAGGAAGACCTGGCCGCATTCACACAACGCGCCGCCGAACCTGAAATGAGTTACGAGGCCCTGCTTGCCGATCTGAAACAGCATGGCAAGTTATAAGGTCTGGACGGTCACCTTCAAACAGTCGGTAGCCAAGGACCTGCGCGCGATTCCCAACGCGGATGTCCGGCGCATCCTCGACCGCATCAACACCCTTGCAAACAATCCCCGCGGTGATGGCTGCGTAAAACTTGCAGGTCAGGAGCGTTACCGCGTGCGTCAGGGCGTTTACCGTATCGTCTATGAAATCCACGACGACCGCCTGGTCGTCATCGTAGTCAAGGTCGGGCATCGGTCCAGCGTTTACGAAACGCGTTGAGTCGTAAAGAAACCGACTCTGGTAGGTTTATTGTGAAGTCCGCGTGCGAACGTCCGCCTCGATTGGCAGGTTCGCCCTCAAGCAGCACCTACCAAAAACTCTAGCGTAGGCATCCCACTAGGAGATAGTAGCCAGCCAAGGGCTGCACAGTTAAGCGCAACCGTCACCCAATACATCACCTGGAACGATTGCTTCTGCGTTTTATGACGAAGCGTTCGCTGGGAGAACATGGCACCAGGCCACCCACCAAGCAAGCTGATAAGGTGCAAGGTACTCTCTGGGGTTCTCCAGCGCCCGTTCAGTGACGCTGCTTTGTCAAATACGTAACTCAGGTATGCAACGCAACTTGCTATAAGGTACGCAATAAGCACTACAAAGGGCAGCTTCCCAGCAACCACTGCCCCCACGACGAAGGTAAGAAACACGGCGGCGAAAGTCAGTGCACCAACTCCGGGCCCAGGCACGGTTGTCGGAGAAGAAGATGGGCGATCTCCAACGAAAGCGACGTTTACACCTTGTGTTCTACCTCGTGCATCTGAGGTGAGCTCGTAGGTTACTAGCTCGTTGCCGACCGGTCGGCGCTGCCGATTCGAAAACGACTTGATATGGACGAATACCGTTGGCCCGCCGCCGTTAGGAGTAACGAAGCCGAAGCCCTTTGTGTCCTTCCAGTCGGTGATCCTGCCTTGATATCGCACTGCGTTCCCGCTGAGGATGGTCTTAACCACAAATTGTAGACACGTTCATACGATGCGATTCTAGTTCGTATTTCGCTGGGTTGTTGTATCCCAGCGACGAGTGCATGCGCTGGCGGTTGTAATAGATTTCAATGTACTCG
>Ga0105050_10001813_pt1 | contig 31422 bp, 16 predicted proteins | sample FRY01_FD_78088 | JGI IMG/M metagenome (GOLD analysis project Ga0105050, IMG submission 78088) | Freshwater microbial communities from Lake Fryxell liftoff mats and glacier meltwater in Antarctica - FRY-01 | ecosystem: Environmental > Aquatic > Freshwater > Ice > Glacier meltwater ...
AAGACAGCGTGACTGGATCGATCAGCCCTTCGATCCAAGAGATACTAGAGACATTGAAACGCGTGAATGCCGACGGTTTGGATTGCCAAGCCGCTGAACACATTGACGCGGATTTTGTAAAACAACTGCGAGATGCAAAGTACCAGTTTCATGTTTGGACCGTCGATGACCCAAGCGTAGCCCAGCGTTTTAGCGAATTGGGAGTCGATTCGATTACCACCAATGTGCCCGCCCAAATTCGCCAAGCGGTCACAGGGGAATAGCCAATTTTCAAATTTTCGCTTGACGGTCTTAATGATGGACCGCTGGCTATGGATGGTTTATATTGTATCGTGGGGTGGTCGCCACCGTTGACTAAGTTGCGAGGGCCGAATGAAGTAGTGGTCGAAAATCCTCGCCAAAGTTTCAAGCTGCCACCGTTACCGTGAGTCAGGGTAAGTTGCCGTTGCCGTTGCCGTTGCCATTGCCATTGCCATTGCCATTGCCATTGCCATTGCCGCTGATCCTGCTGGCAATTGACTTCAATGCTTGCTCCGTTCGTTTTCCCCACCCCTGAACAGACCCTTGATTCAACAATCCCGGAAGATCCGTCGCCGGTTGTTCGCCCCAAACCCACCTTAACCCAAACCCACCTTAACCCAAACCCACCTTAACCCAAACCCACCTTAACCCAAACCTAACTTGCTCCAAACCTAACTTGGCCATGTGGCCCTGGTGCCAGCAGTTGATTCCTGGCGGTCAACCATTGACGGTGCCTTGCCAGCCAGAATGTTTTGTTTGGTGAGCAAGCGATTACTTCTGTGTTTGGTTGAATCGAGCGGTTGGAATGCGGTCCCCTACCAAGATGAATTTCCCCAGTTCAGTTTTCCCCAATGCGAGTACAAGGGTTCGAATTTTCAGAATTTTAAACCCTCGACTTTGCGTGTTGTAGGCGATCGTTTGCTGTCGTCAAATGTGCGGTTGGTTGCTGCTGATGCTTTAAATGTGCATCGACCTCTCATGTTTTATGAACGAAGTGTTGCCCAGAATTTAAGACGAGGATGCATCATGAAGAAATGCCGATCTCTAAAGTGGATGCTTGCGTTTTGGGTGATTGCCTTGGGGTGCCAAATTACGGCGGCGAAAGACGAAGACGGCGAGGCGTTGGCCAAGTGGAAAGGTAAATTTGACCGAACGATTTTTCCGTTGATGAAGCAGCGGTGTATCGAATGCCACAGCGGTGATCAGCCGGATGGCGAATTGGATTTGGGGAAGTTTACTGACGGCGAGACCGCGGCGAGTCAAATGGAAATGTGGGATGAAGTTGGTAAACGCATTCGATTAAATGAAATGCCACCAGCGGGTAGTCCTCAATTAGATGATTCGCAAAAAGGGCAGTTTTATCGCTGGCTTGATTCAAGGCCCAGTGAAGATTTGTGTTCCAAGCTGGCCAATGAAGAAACGCAGGCTTGGTACCAAGGGTTTGTAATGAGTCGCCGGCTGACTCGGACCGAATATCTCAATGGGATGCGAGATCTTCTAGGTATTTCCGTCGATGCTGGATTTCAGATTCCGTCCGACGGTGCGGGTGGTGAAGGGTTTGACACCAATGGTGGGACATTGTTTACATCCCCAATTCACATCGAACAGTATTTAGCAGCCACGATCGATACGTTAAATCGAGCCTTGTCGGATTCGCCCCCAACCCCAGACCACTTGGAACAAGGCAACCCTAAAGGTGATAACTCGTCGCCCGAAACGGCGGGACCGGTTCCTGCTTCACGCAAGTTGAATGTTAGTTCTGGAATGCGTGATGCAATTTTGTGCTCGCAGCCAAGTTCTACGACCAGTCCTACGCAGGCGGCCGAGGAAGTTGTGCGGCAGTTTGCTCGTCGCGCGTGGCGTCGTCCCGTTGGCGATGACGAAGTTCAGCGACTGGTTGGGTTGTTTGCGAACGTTTTTCAGCAAAGCGATGATTTCCTTGTTGCCATCAAGCAACCATTGACCGCGATTTTGATCTCTCCCAACTTCTTGTTTGTTGTGGAAACGGAATCTGAACAGGGGGGAGTCCAGCGGTTAACACAGCATCAACTGGCGACCCGTCTGGCTTTGTTTTTGTGGTCTTCGGTTCCCGATGCGGTCCTGTTAGACGCGGCGGACGCGGGAGAATTGGATACCCAACCGCAGGTGCTTTTTCATACGAATCGTATGCTGAACGATGATCGGGCGCAAGCGATCGGAGAAAATTTTGGTTTGCAGTGGTTAGGCTTGGCCAACTTCTTGGAGACCGTTCGCCCAGACGCAGAAACGTTTCCTGAATACAATGTGAAACTAGCCAGCGACTTACGCCAAGAGGTGATTCAAACCGTGTCCACCGTGTTTCGGCAAGACCGTTCATTGTTGGAACTGGTCGATTCACCGCAGGTTTATATCTCGGGGCGATTGGCAAAGTTTTATGGGCTAAGTGAAGATTCGCAAGCACTGGACGCTTGGCAGGAGGTACTTGTGGCGGGCAGTCCCAGAGGCGGTATCATTACCTCAGGCGCCGTTCTGGTGAATGCTTCGTATCCTCGTCGCACCAGTCCTGTTCTGCGAGGTAGGTGGTTGTTGGAGGAGATCTTAGGATCTAAAGTTCCACCGCCTCCACCAGGGGTTCCAGCTCTGGAGGAAGCCGTCTCGGAAGATGTGGTGTCCTTGCGGCAGCGATTAGAGATTCATCGCAAGAATCCCGAGTGTGCATCGTGTCATAATCGCATGGATCCGTTAGGTTTTGGACTGGAAAATTTTGATGCGATCGGCCGTTGGCGAGAGGAAGATAATGGCCAGGCGATTGATGCTAGTGGAACGCTGCCGAGCGGTCAGTCGTTCCAAGGTCCAAGTCAATTGAAGCAGATTTTACTTGAACGATCAGGCGACTTCGAAAGACATTTGATCAAAAAGATGTTGGGTTTCGCATTGGGGCGAGAGTTGAATAAATTCGATGATTGTGTTGTCGACCAAGCCATGGAATCACTTCAGGAAAATGGACATCGATCAAGGTTGGTGATTGAGACGATTGTAACCAGTTATGCGTTTCAACATCGCTATTTTAAAGCCAAGAAGTGATCCAAGGTAAGTTTGCGAAAGCAAGTAAGATGCGGGGCTCCTGAATTGGATTTTAGGGGCAAGTGAAGTTAAGTTTGACTGCCGAAATGGTGACTTGGATATTCATTTTTGAAGGAATTTTCAAATGCAGCGAAGTAAGAACACAGGAAAAAGAAGCAAGGCGATGAATGCCAGTCGCAGGCAGTTCTTGCGTGGCTCAGGCTTGATTTTAGGTTTACCGTTTTTGCCATCCCTGCTTGCTAAGGTCGCACGCGGTGTTGAGCACCAGGGACCTCCGGTTCGAAATGCGTTCATTTATTTCCCGAATGGTGTTTGGGAAAAAGGTTGGGTTCCCCAGGAAACGGGCGCGGAATTCAAATTGCCGCCAGCTTTGGAACCGCTGGAGAAGATTCGTTCCAAAGTTCTGGTATTATCCGGTTTGGATAAAAAGAATAGCCACAACGGTGACGGGCACTATGCCAAGACCGCAAACTTTCTGACGGGAATGCCCGTAGCAAAAACTACAGGCAAGGATATCAGTAGTGGTGGAATTTCCGTGGATCAGCTGATCGCCCAGCATTTGGCCGGGCAGACTCCATTGCCATCGCTGGAGTTAGGGACCGAACCGGTCATCAGTGGCATCGACAGCAATGTGGGTTACACTCGGTTGTATGGTTCGCACATCTCCTGGCAAACGCCGACTCGCCCGCTGGCCAAAGAAATCAATCCGCGAATCGTTTTTGAACGGTTGTTCGGGAAGAAAATTTCTGGTGATTCCCAGCAGGCTCAGTCGTATCGGAATCTGTTGGACTATGTTCTGGAGGATGCCAGGAGCGTTCGTCGAACCTTGGGCAGAGACGACCAATTCAAGATGGATGAGTATCTGGATTCGGTCAGGGCCGTTGAAAAGCAAATCGAGTTCTCGAGTCGAACTTCGCCTCGAACTTGGGAGCCTGAGATTGCACCTGAATTTATTCAACAGCATCGACCGGGTGTTCCCCAAGACTTTCGACAACATGTCAGTGTGATGTTGGATTTGATGGTTTTGGCATTTCAGACCGATTCAACTCGTGTCTGTTCGCTTATGTTTGCCAACGATGTGTCGTCACGCAATTTTTCATTCTTGGACGGCGTTGAAGGTTCTCATCACGAACTTTCGCATCACGAAAATAATGACAAGAAGATTGCACAATATCAACTGATCAACCGCTGGCATGTGCAGCAGTTTGCAATGATGTTGGAACGGATGGACGCAATCAAGGAAGGTGAGGGAACCTTGCTGGATAATAGCATGTTAATGTTCGGTTCCAGCTTTTCTGATGGAAATCGGCATGACCCCGATAATTTGCCGATTCTTGTGGCGGGTAAAGGTGGTGGCTCGATTAATTCTGGGCGACACATTGCAGCCAAGGGGCAAGTTCCACTTTGCAATCTGTACCTATCGATGTTGCAACACAATGGAGTTCAATTGGATGCCTTCGGCGACAGTAACGCGGTTCTGGATCTAACTTAAAGCAAGCGGACGCTATAAAAATACCAGCACGCAGCGCAAGCAAATAGAGATTGCCTTCCTACGCTTGTGCGGCGTGCTGGTATTGCCGTAAATCTTCAGCCACTAGCCTAAGACCATTAAAACGGTGTCGTTTCCCGTTCTGGAAATCAAAGTTTCGCCTGCCAAATCGGTGCCTTCGAATGGTCGTTTGCAAACACGCCGAATTGGGAATGGGCGCAGGTCATGGCGACACAGCAATTTCCGGGACGGAATTTCAAGCGTGAAGTGTTTCAAAATCAGGACACGCGGTGGGGCGTCGTTTGAACGCTGTGGTGCCTGCCATTGAAGCATTGTGGAACAACTTTCAAGGTGTCGCGACGGTCGGCAAGGTACACATCGGCGAAGGCCAGTGGGTTGGGCCGCACGATGAGAAATCGGCGACGCTAAGGGTGTGGGGCGTGGCGACGGCTAACCGAAAGTGCGTTTAGAAGGCCTGCACAACAACCCAGGCTCATAACAACCCAGGCTCGCAATCACCTAGACTCGCAATCACGCAGACTCGCAGTCACGCAGACTCGCAATCACGCAGACTCGCAATCACGCAGACTCGCAATCACGCAGGCTATGGCGAGGCAGAAGAAAAGTTTGCGGTTCATTCAGGCGTTAAGCGAATTGATCGAAAGAATCGGTGGACCCGCCCAGTAGGGCTTTGGGTTCGCCAAAGTTTCCCGCTAGATCAGAAGCACCACCGTTTCAAGTTAAGCCATCTTAAAACTGCGGCCAGCACTGCGGCCCGCTAGGCGTACGTTTGATGTTGATGTCGAGGAAGCGATCCGAAACTACGGAACGTTCCAATTTGGAAATGAAGAATTGACTGTTCGGGAGAAGTTTTCGGGAGAAGTTTTCGCGGCAGGCAGTGAATCAGGATGCGTGTCTTGATCTGTCTTCCAGTTGCCCAAAAACCCAAAAACCGTGCCGCCCAAGATTAGTGCCCCTTAGTGCGAAAAGGTCGTCGTGAGTGAAAAAGCGAAAGCCAAGACATGGTGCAGGAGCTAGTAGAGATTGGCTTTCGCTTAAATAATTAGTCGTCATTAATCGCGTCCAGGACTATGGAGAAAATGTCCATTGCTGTCCAGCAAGCACCTTGTTTCGCAGATGTTAGCGTGTGAATTGTCCAAAATATTTAAATTGTGAAGGACATTTGTTGATTCAATTACGGGTTAGGCGTTAGTTAGGCCTGTGCTAATCCAAGTCAATGACACCGCTTGCGGATATTTTTTGATTTAACAATTGTACGGGATTGTCGATTCGCATCTTGCGAATTACGGCTAACCGGTGTTTTTCGACCGTACTGGCACTGATCCCTAGTTCGACCGCAATTTGTTTGTTTTCTAGCCCAGTTAGTAGCAACTGATAGACTTCCAGTTCCCTGGGGCTTAGTTCGTCACGCAACTTTTGGTACTCCTTCTTCCTTAATAGTTCTCGCCATTTTACGCACGAAAGTTTCATTCCGTGGTCCACCACCGCCCTTAACGTGTTGGGAGCGTAGGGCTTCTCTAAGAAATCTGTGGCCCCCTTTTTTAACGCATCAACGGACATGGAAACGGTTGCATGGGCGGTAACGATTATGATGCTTAGATAAGAGTGTTCTGGCAGCAATTGTTGGTACAGTTCGATCCCGCTCATGCCAGACATCCTCACGTCCAGCAAAAGGCATCCCGGTTTAGGGCCGTTCCAGTTTTCCAAGAAGTGCTCGGCCGAGGCGAAGCATTCGACCGGGACTTTTAACGGTCGCAAAGCAACCGCGACCGATTCCCGAATGTCTGGGTCATCATCTACGACGAAAACGGACAAAGTGTATTGTTCACCTCTCATGTCTGGATCGATCGACAATGGGCTCATGCTGCTTTTTCCATAGTTGTTTGCTGTCTTGGTAGTTCGATGCCGACCACTGCGCCGCCATTGGGTTGATTCCTGGCCCAGATTTTACCGCCATGCAGTTCCACAATTGACCGGCAAATCTTTAGGCCTAATCCCAAGCCGTTACGCCGCGTGCTGAAGAAAACATCGAACAAACGGTTGAGTTGATTCTCTGAAAATCCAGTTCCGTTGTCGATGAACTGGAGCGTCACATCGCTTTGGCCTGCTTCGACTAGGATTATGATTTTCGGGGCGCTGGCATCCTTGCAGGATAACAATGAATTTCGCATCAAATTGATTGCAACTTGTTGGATCTGTACTCGATCGGCATCCAAATAAACATGATCTTGGTCACATTGGATCGAAATCGACGCGTCAGTGCCTTCAACTCGATCGGCGACTAAGTGTTTGGATTCTCGCAGCAGCGATAGTATTTCGATCTGCTGATAAGAACTAGTTGCTTGCTTGATTAGTTGCCGAACGCTTCTTAGGACATCAGCCGCACGACAGGCTTGTTCACTGGAACGTTTGGTTAGGTGCCGAATTTCATTTATGGATTCGGCGGTAATGTCTGCCTGAGCGATGGTATAAGTGGCATCGGTGAAATTGATCAACGCGGTCAGTGGCTGGTTTAGTTCATGAGCGATTCCTGCGGTCATTTCGCCAATGGTGTTAATCTTTGAAAGTCGTTCAAGTTCCAGGCGACTATTGGCCAAATTCATTTCAGCCTGGCGTCTGGCATGTTGTTCTTCGGCAATCCGTTCGGCGGCAAAAATCGCAGGTGAAATGAGTTGTGAAATACGCTGCAGCAGGTCAAGGTCATCTTCGGAAAAGTCCTTGTTGGCAAGTCCTACGATTAAGATACCTTGTGTTTGCCCTTCGAACTGAAGTCCGCCCACTGCCAGTTTCGTCAGGTCGCCAAACGGCGTGGGTACGTCGGGAAGGGCCAGTGCTTTTGTTTGTAATGGTTCCAGCAGTGTCTCGTAGAATGGGTCGATCTGCCCAGCACAGACCTCTTTTGCGACCACCTGTCCCGAGTCGTGGAACTTGGTTGATCGCCAATGGACGCCGATCGAATGTTGAAACGTCAGCAAGACGATTTGTGAACAATCAAACGTGTCAGCAATGACTTTGAGGAGTTGCAGCTGTCCCCCAGAGCCCTCTTGCATCGCTTGGGTTACTTTCGTTGCCGAGGCAGTGATACGGTCCAAGCGTTGGATTTGTCTTGCTTGCCCCGCTTCAGCTTGACGCAGTTGAGTAAGATCATTCATCACAACGACCAATCCAATGGCATTTCCGTTGTCGTCGAAAAATGGAACTTTGTGTGATTCAACGATAAACATTCGATCGTTGGGCAGTTGAAACGATTGTGGATACCCGTGCCAAGCCTTTCCGCTGGCGATCAAGCGTTTATCGTCTTCCCAAAGCTGTTCATGTTCCTGCGGGAATAATTGGGACGCGTTCTTTCCAGCGATCTCATCAACGGTTAACCCAAAAGTTTGGGCCGCGGCACGGTTGGCGCGAAGGATTCGATTTTTAGTGTCCTTTAAGAATACCTGCGCGTCTAAGGAGTCTAGGATCGTTTGTAGTTGCAAACGATGTTGAAATTCCGCTTGTTTCTGTTGCTGGACATAAGCGGTGAATGACAACACCGAAGAAGAGCATACGGTCAAGTAAAGCTGGAGGCAAAAGGCCTGAGTGTGAATACCATCCAGGTTGGAAAACGCTCCGTAGTTTCGTGAGGCCCCCCAGACGCTGATGATTGCCACCAAGCATAGTCCAAGAATGCAAGCCGTTTTTTCTCCCATGATGGCCAAGAAAAACAACGGTGGAAAAACGAGATAAACGATGGGCTGTTGTTGCAGCGTAAAGACATAAAACGCAAGGGAACTGAGGAGAAGTAGAGCGCAAACGACCACCGGGATGTCCTGGAAAATTTTCCGTGACTTCCCCAATTCGTAATAGATCGTAATCCCGATTGATCCAGCGACCATCATGCCAACGGCATCAGCGGACCACCAAAGGAGGAAGTGTTCGCCAAAATTACTTTCACCAAACGCGACTGACAAAACACTTGCGCCCAAAACAGCGCCGACCATTGTGGCCATTGAACAGGGAATCAAAATGAACAGAAACGTTTTTTGCCATGATTCTAAAATCGAACTGCGATCGACATACTGAGCCCGAAGGAAAGTGTCGTCATTGGAGAAATTCCAACGAGAAATGGTAAGCATTAGTGTCGCCGCTACTAACGTTTCGGTGGAATTAGCAACCCAGAAACCAGAGCTGATCCAAATGGTTTTGTTATGAAAAACGATATCAGACGTTAGGGTGGCAACGGCAGTGGCCGCCAGCAAGTGAGGCCACCAAGAACGCCCAAGAATGTGAAAGAAACAAACGGCAACCCCAGCTGCTGGCCAAAACGTCGCGAAGTCATTCTCTAGGGAAAGTAACTGACCTAACTCCGCAGCTAAGAAATAAGTGATAGCTAAAGCGATGATCGGTAGTGACCTGCGTAGCATGTCCATAATTTCGCCTAAACCAAATCCTTTCCGAATCACTTCGATATTCAGTGCAAGCGGTGTTTTCTTCGGCAACCAGTCTGGATGAGACTTGCGGCCTTACAGAGGACCCGTCAGCACCTTCGAATCGGCTTCAACTTCGCAATGCGGCTTCAGTTACCCGCAACGACTGCGGTTGAAAGTACCGGAGGACTCAAGCCGCAAGATCAGCATCAATGAAGCGGCGGTGACTGTGAACTTGATGTTATACCAAAATCGAGACTGTAACTATAGACAGTTTTCCGCCAGGTTTCCCCTTGCCTGCAACGCAGTCATTGGCGAATCGATTTGGGGTTAGGCCACCGCAATCGCGGCTGGTTTCCGTTAGTGTAAAGCCAGAAAACCTGAGGCAGTAGATGATAATTCTGGCTATATGTCTTTACATCGGTTTAGTTTTTTTGGTAACACAGGCAGGGTAACGACCCAAAGATGGCTGGATTCGACAAATTGGGCCTTCAAGTGCACTTTACAGACATTGCGGTGACTTGATCGCGGTTAGGTTTTAAGTGAATCGGGCGTTTAAATAGTCCTGTTAGGATGGATTCATGTTCACAAAGTTGATCTTTTGTTGTGTGTCAATTGGGATTTCGATCGTAGCTAGTTGCGCTTGGGCGCAGCAAATGCGAGTTGAAACCGAGGTTTCTGTCCGAGGAGAGACAACGCCTGTTTCGAAAAGTTTGACGCTGTTTGACGATGCGTTGGTTTACGACTTTTTGATGGTCCAGGATGACTATTCGGTCGCGAAGAATCGCGAGCCAAAGTTTCAGGTGGAAGAAGTTGTTGTTTTTGATCGAAGTCAGCAGCGTATTATTTTGCTTGATCAAAAGCAAAAGCAACAAATGGAAGTGGAACACATTGAATTGCTGGGAATGGCAGCGGCAATGAAAGCGTCCGAAGCGATGCGAGCAAAGGACCTGTTCCTTTTGGAGCCAACCTTAAACGCATCCTTCGACGACACGAATGAAGAAATCGTTCTGTCCAGCCCAAGGCTGACGTATCGGTGCAAAGGAAATGCAAGCGATGATACCCAAAGTCTGGTTAGCTACTATCAATTTGCCGATTGGGCGGCGCGTCTGAACGTGACCGACAGTAGGAAAATGCCTCCTTTTGCCAGATTGCAACTCAATCAAGCGATTCGCAAGCGAGGCTGGATGCCGACGCAGGTTCGCTTGGAATTGAAGACCAAAGATGGTGATATCTTTTCTGCAGTTGCCAAGCACCACACGATCATGAGGCTATCCGAGAATGATCAAATTAGAATTGCCAGTGTTCAGAAGCAGTTGAGTGAATTCCCAGTAGTGAAGTTAATTGAATATCGAGGACTAGGCAAACCTACCCAAGATTGATCACCCGAACCAAAATGTCTTGGCCAGAATACTCCAGCCCGCATACTACATCCCGGATTCCGTGACCCGAATTATTCGGCCCAGATTCTAACGCTTTGATGCCGGGAGCAGCGCACCTTACAGGAACCCAAGGTCAGTGAAGCCTGTCCGTTGGTGCTTGGTTGATTTGGTGCATCTTGTTGCAATGTCGCTTGCTGCTAGTTTTTCTTATTTGACGGTTTCAAGTGGCCCTTGGGAGTGGCTTTCTTTGCGCTGCCATTTCTCTGCAATGTGCCTTTCGCTGTTTTGATGGTTTTCGCTTTTGAACGTGGTTGCGTTGTTGCGGTCGAACCCTTGGTCCGTTTTGGACTTGTCTGTTTTAGACTTCGCTGACGATCTCGAAAGGCTGGGATCTTATATTGACTTCGTCGGCTTGAGACTGCGGCGATACTTAGCCCCGTTTCTTCAGCCAATACGCTGTCGGGGACCATCCCCAGGTTTTCGATTCTCGCGGGGGTCCAAATTTGTTCGTTGGTCTGTTGGGTCATTGATGCGATCCCTAGTTCCAGGCGTTTAGCATAAACATGTCTGCGTCCCATCTTCAATTTCTTCGCAACCCAACCATCTGGATGTACACCTAGCAGTTTGATTTCCGAGGCTTTCCATTTCCGAGGGGCTCGGCCAAGTTTTTGCCCTTTGGTTTGGCGGATCGAAGGGATGCCTAGTCGTTTGCGATGGGTGGTTACTGTCGAAACGGAAACGCCCACCAAATTCGCAACGTGTTCATCGGATACCGTCCCCAGCAACTTCAAATGTTTGGCTTTCCATTTGAGGCGTGACTTCTCGCGGGCTTCCCCAAATGGAGGAACTTTCAATTCCCTTCGTTTTTTGAAAACGGTAGTTGATCCAATCTTTAGTCGTTCAGCCAAGCGGCTATCTGACATGGTCCCCAAGAGTTTTATTTTGGCGGCGGTCCAGTTGAACGCTTGGGTTGTAGCGACTGGTACCGCTTTACCCGCTTTTGAACGGGTCTTTTTGGTGACACGTCGTTTCGGCTTTTTTGAAGACCCCGCGGCTGTCTGTTTTACTGAAATAGACTTCACCTTGGTGGCGATGTTCCTTGCCGGTTTGGAAATTGCTTTCTGCTTTATGCCGGACTTGGGCTGGGACGACTTCTTCGCGACTTGGGTCTTACGCTGGGCCGCCGGTTTTGCAGGGGGCAACAGCAGTTCGTCGCGATGGACGTTGCGGACATGTGGTTTTTTCGCGGGCTTTGGCCGATGATTTGAGGGCGTTCCAGGCATTGGTTCTTCGCGATAGATTTTGAACGTTGGGGCGATCTTCACAGCCAGTCGATTCCCAATTACTTCACCCACGCATGCTGAAATTCAGGTGAATCTACTCGCTGGCAATCGAGCAAGCGACTGCTTCAAGCGGCCGTTCGCTTTCTTGTGTTACTTATCGTAACCGAATTTTCGTGCGTTTACTAAATCAATAATTTGACAATTCGTGGATTGAGCAATGATTGGGTCGAAAAGAATCAGTTGCCAATCGGTGGGCGATTCCCTTGGCTAATCGTTTTCACGTGAGCGTCTTGAGCATCTGCGGGCAATGATTTCCCAGGACTGAAAGCCCTTCCGCCGACGCCTAAACCGTGCTTCCTGGGTTTGAGTATGTTTGTTGCGGGCATGTGGAGTGTTGCCAGGTTCATGCCAGATCGGACAGCGTTTGGCACGCGCAGTATTTGCAGTGGATGACCGGCTGCCAGCTTTGTTGCCAATTCATCTTTTCAAGTCGTTCTTTGCGGTTGGGGAAGCAATGTTGGCAAGTCGAGAAGTTCTCCAGATCCCAAAGATCTACTTGTACAATTCGCTGATAAGGCTTGGCCATTTCGATCGCTTTGGCAAAAATTTGCTCAATCATTGCAAGGGTCGGCAGACTGACATGCCCTTGCTGTACCAAGTGATCGATGATTCCGTTGCCTGCACGAGTGGGAATCAAAGTGCTGACAATTGAACCGTTATCTAACGCGAAGCGAAGGCTGTCGAGTGTTTCGCTTTGGGCTTGATCTGCCGTGACCCCAGGTGCTTGGATCAAGAGGAAAGTTCGGATTTGGATATTGTTTTCGGCCAGCAATCGGCACGCCTTCGCGTAATCATCGACGGTCATTCTTTTGTTTAGCAGTTTCAACGTTTTTGGGTTCGCAGATTCTAGCCCCATTGCAACTTGTAGGTTTCCATGGAGTCGCCGCGAAAATTCAATGGTTCGATCGCCGATCAAGTTGGGGTGGTTTTCGACAACAACGGTTTGGAATGGGGACAGCAGTGACAGAATATCGTTCCAATCGCTCAGTGGAATCGCCTTCGGGTCAAAGAAGTTGCTGGCGTTGTACAGTTTGATGGTGTCGCGGTGCTTGATTTGGTCCAAGGCGACACTCAGTTGTTGAGTAATCACGCCGTTGGGCGTTGGGCCATCAATTGTGTGTTGCCACAGGTCGCACATCAAGCAACGAAAAGGGCACTCTTTGCCTGCCAGCAGGACCGTGGTTGTTTGGGCAAGCGACCCGTCCAGGTTGGCTTCTGCTTCGTCGATAACTCCAACTGGTTTCGTCAAATCGATTTCGCGTTTTGCCGTTCGAAAACGCAAGATCGCTTCGTCGTTGATGTGATGTAGTTCCATCGGTCGGGCCTAAGGCTCTTGAAATTCTGGTGCGTTGGACTGGATCGCTAGGCGGTCAGTGGGGCTGGACAATTTGCTACGACAATTTGCCACAGCAATCAATCCGTAATGCCAGCCAGTCAAGTCGCTGCAAGCGGTACAGCGATCGGGAATGATGTGATACGGCAGCCAATCCCTTGATCGGATTCGCTTGGCCGGTGAAAAGGATTATAATCCTAGATCATGATGTTCAGTCACCGGGGGCAAGTGGACAACGACCAGGCTTCATGAAATCGGGTTGCAAATGCCTAATCGCGGCGTTGCAATCGCGGCAGTTTCGCGTTTTTAATTCTATTGGCTGCTGAAACTTGTCGCCCTTGATGATAGTCTTTGACCAGGTCAAGTGGGTGGTTGGGCAAGTGTTGCTCGGCCGTGGCTTGATGATAACCGGACGGTCAGCTTCGGGATGCCTCGCGATTTCGGATAATTATTTAACTCTTTCCAATCCATACGAATGACAGACAGACCTATGCAACATCAAACAAATGGAATCTCCACAATTATTGGTTGCGGTTGGCGTGCAAGGCGTTTACGGCGGTTGATTTGGTTGGTGGCATTGATTGCGCTGCCCGTGAGTAACACCTATTGTCAAACCCAGCCGATCCAAGAGACCCAGTTGGAGAATCGAGGGCATTGGGTCTGGGATGAGGCGTCGGCAGTTGAGTCAACCAGTGGAGCACCCCGTTTCTTTCGACTTATTTTTCCCTTAGCGGAAAAAGCCGAGCGAGCGATCATTACAGTTAGCTGCGACAATCGGTATCGATTGTTCATCAATGATCGTTTGGTCGGAAGCGGTGATCAATGGCAAGACCGTGATCGCTATGAGGTGACTTCATTGATGCAAAAAGAGAATGTGATTTGCATTGAGGCCACGAACGACGCAGATAGCCCCGGCGGCTTGGTGGCCGAAGTTTTGATTGCCGACCAAACGGGAAAGCGTCAGGACTTTTCGACGGGTTCTTTCGGTGGTTGGAAAGTGTCGCAGATTGCGTCGGCGGATTGGACGGGCCTGGCGTTTGACGATGCCCAATGGAAAGCACCCGTTGATCTGGGCGGTTTGACTCAGACTGCACCATGGAAAGGGCAAGTGGACGATAATCAGGTGCGACAGAAAACCATCTTAGCGGCTAAGCGTGCAATTCAGGAAAGATTTGCATTGCTGCCCTCGGATCGCCTGACGTTGATCGGTTCGGGCTTCATCGAACGACTTCAATATGATGGTTCGTTGGAAGCGGCCTTGTATCGTGAACTTTCGGGCGCAGAATTTCAAATACGAAACTTGGGCTGGAATGGCGACGACGTTTGGGGCACCGCTCGCGCTGTTTTCGGACAGCCCAGGGACGGTTTTAATCGATTGCAAGACGATTTGATTCGCACCGAACCTACCGTGGTCTTGGTCGGTTACGGTGCCAATGAATCGTTTTCGGGGCCTGCGGGCTTGGCAGCATTTTCCCAACAGCTAGACATTGGGTGCCGAATGGTCCAGTCGTTGGGGGCGACGGTTGTTTTGGTAACGCCACCTCCGTTTGAGACTTTGGGGAAGCCTTTGCCAAATATGGAATCCGCCAATCAGAACTTGCAAAAATATTGCGACGCGATTCGCATTTACTCTGAGAAACGGCAAGTGCCGTTGATAGATTTGCATCAAAAGATAAACGACAGCGAAGCATTGCCGGTTCGGCGAACGGAAAATGGCGTGCAATTGTCCGATGCAGGGCGCAAGCAAGCCAGCAAGTTCTTGGCCGAAGGCATGTTGGGACATCCGCTGGTGTCGATCGATGTTAGTCCTGATGCCACTGATTTGATTCTGAAGAAGAATGAACTGTACTTTCATCGTTACCGCCCGCAAAATGAAACGTATTTATTCTTATTTCGAAAACATGAACAGGGTAATAATGCCGTCGAGATTCCTGTCTTCGACACGCTGGTACGGCAAACCGAACGCGAGATTCGGCAACGTTTTCAACAGCGTTAACTGATGTTCTACCGAGAATGTGGCAGGCGATCGGGCTGGTTATTTGTTTCTCAAATCAAACTTCGTGTTGCCTTGGCGGTTCATCGCTAAGGGCGACCGTTTCATATGAATCGTTGGTAAAACCATGAATAGATGTATTGGTCTCTTGAATGACGCACGCAAGACCGTTGTTCGTTTCCGAAGCGAAGTAGTCAAGCTTAGGATCTTTGCAAGCCGTTTGACGATGGTTTGTTTCCTAACACTGATGTGCGGGGAAGCGGATCTTTTTGGACAACGTAATTTGACCGTAATTCCGGATGTGGATCCCGAAGTGGAACGTTCCTCTTTCGTAATGGGGTCGGGCTTAAAGGCGAACTTGTATGCCAATGATTCGCAGATCGCCAAACCCATTCAAATGAATTTCGACGCTCGCGGGCGATTGTGGGTTGCCGGTAGCGAGGTGTATCCGCACATCAAACCCGGTCAAAAGGCGAACGATAAGATTCTGATTTTGGAAGATTCAGACCGCGATGGAACCGTCGACAAGTCCATTGTGTTTGCAGATGGTTTGTTGATTCCGACGGGCGTATTGCCGGACGAAAAAGGCGGTTGCTACGTCGCCAACAGCACCGAACTCATCCATTTGTCGGACACGGATGGAGATGGAAAAGCGGACCAGAAACGCGTGGTTTTGAGTGGATTTGGAACCGAGGATACTCACCATTTATTGCATACATTGGGCTGGGCCGCTGACGGTTCATTGTTTATGAATCAATCGATCTACATTCACAGTCACGTGGAGACTCCGTATGGTGTGCGCCACATGAACGGGGGTGGGCTTTGGCGTTTCCGCCCTGATTCCATGCAATTGGAGACCTACTGTCTTGGTTTTGTGAATCCGTGGGGTACCAGTTTTGATCGGTGGGGACAATCGTTTGCGACCGACGGAGCGTATGGGGAAGGCGTAAACTATGTTTTTCCGGGTTCGGTGTTTGTCACGTCGCCTGGCGCCAAAAGAATTATGGGTGGTTTGAATCCAGGGAGTCCCAAGCATTGCGGATTAGAGATTGTCAGTGGTCGTCATTTTCCAGCGGACTGGCAAGGGAATATGATTACCAATGATTTTCGCGCTAATCGAGTTTGTCGGTTTGTGGTTGAACCTGAACAGGCGGGCTATCGATCGCGACAAGAAGAGGAAGTGATTCGATCGACACATATGGCTTTTCGTCCGATTGATGCCAAAATGGGGCCGGACGGAGCCCTGTATATCGCCGATTGGTACAACCCCATCATCCAGCATGGAGAAGTCGATTTTCGTGACCCTCGGCGCGATTACGTGCACGGCAGGGTTTGGCGAGTTGTCGTGGAAGGGCGACCGCTAGTGCAGCGTGAGGATCTGACCGCGATGGACGCTCAGGCGTTGTTGCAACAACTGCGTCTGCCCGAGGCGTCGACCAGGCTTTGGGCGAAACGTTTGCTAAGACAACGGCCAATCCCAGAGGTACGACAGGCGTTGGCTCAAGCGGTGGAAGCCGCTGAGTCGGAATTGCAAAAGGCTACTCTGGGCGGTGAGGCTTCAGAATTGGCTTTGGAAGATGCCGAGCATTTTCGACTAGAATTGCTTTGGGCAGGCTTGAATGTCGACTATTTGGATACCCGACTGCTGCAAAGAATGTTGGCTGCTGGGAACCCAAAGGTTCGAGCAGCGGCGGTTCGGGTGGCAAGTGATTTCTTACGGCAAGAGGACTCGGTGGGTGCCTACATCGCATGCGAAAAGGCTGCCAGAGATTCGCACCCGCAGGTCAGGTTGGAAGCAGTTTGTGCGTTGGCGAAATTTCCCACACAAGCGGCGGCAACCCAGGTATTGTCGGTCTTGAAACAGCCAATCGATAAGAATCTTGATTTCGCGATTTGGACAGCGGTTCGAGACTTGTCGCCGCAATGGTTGCCTGCCGCCCAGGCCGGTAGGTTCAACTACGGTGATGATCCTTCGGCACTAGCGTTTGCGTTGAAAGCTGTGGAATCGTCCAATGTCGTCCAACCGCTTCTAACGTTGGCCAAAGCAGGGAAAGTCGAAGGGCAGCAATTGAATGCCGTACTGAAACAGATCGGAAGTTTGGCGGACCAGACTCAGTTGCAGCAGACAGTGGACTGGCTGGTTAGCAGTTCGTTTTCTGACGTTGAAAAATTGAATCGCTTGCTTCTTCTTTCCGATGCCAGCAAACAAATTCCTGCCCAGCCGCCAGTGTTCCTGAGTGAAATGATTTTGGCGGTCAAGGAGAACACGGCCAATGCTCAAATAGAGGAACTTGCTTCGCAATTGATTAAGCTTTGTGGTCGCTGGAACGTGGTTGGCGCGGTTGATGTTGTTTTTGAAATGGCAGGCAAGAAAACTTCCGCCAACCGTCTGTCGGACAACTATTCGATCGCGGCGATCGAAGCGGTTACCAACTACGCCACCTGTGATCCGCCAAGTCATGAAAAACGTGCAACGGCATTGCTGCAATCGCTTGCTTCGGATCAGTCGAATGCCTGGACGAATCGTGCGATAGCTGCGGCGCAACTGTCGAAGATGGATGTACCATTGTCGGTTAACGAGATCGTTACCTTGCTGTCCAAATGGCCAACGGATCAACCCGTTGCGTTGGTCTTAAGCGAATTATTGCAACAGAAACAGGGCCAGCAATTATTAGCCGAATCGTTGCTGCAAAAGCAGGTTGTATTGCCGCCGGAGGTTGCCAGGCAAGCGATTGGCAGTGTGCGGGGATCCGCCCAACCCTTTGATGGTTTGATTGCGGCATTGCAGACCAGTGGCAAATTAACGGAAGTCGGTTGGGCGTTCGCCGGAAGCGAATTAGAAGAGTTTGTAGCAGAGGTGGCGGCAAAGGGAGATCCTGCTTCAGGGCAGTTGATTTATCGCCGCAAAGATTTGCAATGTCAAAATTGCCACGCGATCGGTGGAGTTGGTTCGGTAGTGGGACCGGACATGATTTCGATTGGTGCCAGTGCGCCTGTGGATTACATTCTTCAGTCGCTGACCCACCCTAATGCTAAGGTCAAAGAAGGCTACAATTCGAAGATGATTTTGACGATCGAAGGAAAGATCATTGCCGGCATGGTCAGTAGTTTTTCCAACGGCGTGTATCGACTTCGCTTGGCAGATGGATCGATTGTGGAAGTTGCCCAAGACGATATAGAAGAAATTTCTGACGGGCAAAGCCTAATGCCAAAAGGGTTGGTCGATACATTGACCAAGCAGGAAATGGTGGATTTAGTTAGCTTCCTTTCACAGTTGGGAAAGGCCACTGAGTATTCGATTCGTGATGACATTACGGCCAGGGCTTGGCAAACGATGCCGTGGGATGATGCCGCAAAAAGTCGGTTGAATCGGACCAGTTTCGACACGGTTGCCAGTGAAGATCCCGCGATGGTTTGGCAGTCGGTATTGCCTTTGGTTTCGGGGGAGGTCCCATTGGCTGAACTGGCAACCTATAAGATTCACGCGAATGTGGCTAACACCAGTTTCCTGAGAACGCCGGTGGTTGTGGTTCAAGAAGGCGAGGTTGCGATACAACTTTCGTCCATTGCCAATGTGAACTTGTGGGTGGATGCGGACCCAACGCCGATAAAATCAGAAACCGTTGTGGTGAACTTGAAACCAGGGAAGCATTGGTTGACTTTTGCAATCGATCGCGATTCAGATCCCAAGCCGTTGAAAGTTCAAGTCCGACCCGCTGCCAATAGCAACGCCGTAACGAAATTGCCTTTGCAGTTGTGATCCCCAAATGTTAAGCATTGGACGATGTGTTCATGAAAAAACGGCGGAGACCCCTCGGGATCTCCGCCGTTTTTTTTGTGCTAACGAATCTACAATTTCACGGCAACATTCAACGCGACTTACTAGTCCAGGATAATCGCTGGGACTTTGGCTTGAAGTACTGCATTGTTCAATGCGGTCAAGTCAACAGTGACCAAGGATTCCAATTTCGCTAGTTCTGCATCGATCAACTGGGTGACCTCGGTGCGAAATTGTTCCGCTTGTGTGGTCGGTCGATTATTGCCCGTTGCGGTAATTCCAACCAACGCACTTAAGCGATTGTTCAATCGGATTGGATAGTTCAGCGGATCTTGCGGACTTTCATTCTTGGTTTGATAAAGTGCTTCTTCAATTTTGGTTAGATTGTCCAATAATTGATCTGCCTGTTTTACCAAGTCATCTTGTTCACCAAACTTCTTCAAACGCTCTTTTAGCGAATTGATTTGGCTGCGGGCGGAACGAATCTTCTTGATCGAAGAGTGGCACTGGGTAAGTTTGTCACGTACTTTTAACAGGAAATCTAACTGCGCCTGATAATCGCCCGCGTCCGCTTGACCGCGTGGATCAGGAAGGATCTCCAGTTCTGTGGTAAACGCTTCTTCGCCGATCGTTATTTCGACGGGATACTTCCCTGGGATTGCCGTTGGGCCTTGGGTGCCGTCAGACCAAAGCACAATGCCGTCGAACGTTTCAGCCGAAGCATAACGCATGTTCCATTTAAGAGTGTTGACACCGGCCTTCAACTCAAGCGAAAGTTCATTTGCGTCTTTGTCGGGTTTGCGACTGTAAACGGTAATTGGATTTTGGTCGGAATCCAAAACGGAGATGCGTACGTCGATGTCGTCCGCGGGAACCTCTTTCAAGTAAAATCGGATGACGGGAGCGGTTGACTTGTTTTGACCGGCGCTGGAACTTCGTCGTCCGCCTGTTAAGATTCGAACGGTTGGGGTTGGAGGAAAGAGGTAAATCGGATTATTTTCGGTTCCGTCTTTCCATTGGTGAAGTGCGGTAAGATCATCAATCATCCAAAATGATCGGCCTTGCGTCGCTACGATTAAGTCGTTGTTCTTTAAGGCGATATCAGTAATCGGAACGATCGGCAAGTTCTGTTGAAACGGGTGCCATGCGTCACCATCATTCAAAGAAACGTACATGCCACTTTCGGTGCCAGCGTAAAGTAGACCTTCGCGAGTTCGATCCGCTCGGATGACTCGGGTGAAGTGATCGCGGGCGATGCCATTGGTGATCACTTTCCAGGTCTTACCATAATCTTCGGTCTTCATAAGGTAGGGCTTGAAGTCATCCAGTTTGTATCGAGTTGCTGCAAGGTACAGTCCACCTGGTTTGGTAGGATGAGCTTCGATGCTATTGATTTGCGACCACTCGGGAAGTTCTGGAGGAGTGACTTCGGTCCAGTTTTCACCATCATCTTGCGTTAAATGAAGTCGTCCATCGTCTGATCCCGCCCAGATGACACCCGCTTGGTGAGGTGATTCCAACGCGGCAAAAATGGTGCAGTAGGTTTCCACGCCAGTGTTGTCTTTTGTAATCGGCCCGCCAGAAGATCCAAGTTTCTTCGGGTCATTACGAGTCAGATCGGGGCTGATTGCGATCCAACTATTGCCTTGATCTTCGGTCTTGAATAGTACATTTCCGCCAGCGTACAAACGCTTGGGATTGTGGGGTGAAAAGAACAGTGGGAAATTCCATTGGAAGCGATACTGCGTATCCCCGGCACCACGGCCGATAGGATTGTCTGGCCAGACCGTGATGATTTGACTTTGTCCAGTGGAGTGATTGATGCGTTCGAGGTACCCACCATAAGAACCGCCGTACACAATGTTGTTGTCCGTTGGGTCAATTGCGATGTGACCGCTCTCTCCGCCTGCGGTTGGTTCCCATTGGCGTTCGCCAATCGATTCACCGTCCAGGTTATGGTGTTCGATTCGAACCGTTGAATTGTCTTGCTGTGCGCCGTAAATTCGATACGGGAACGCGTCATCGGTGACCACTCGGTAGAATTGGGCTGTAGGCTGGGAATCCATCGAAGACCAGGTATCGCCGGCGTTGAAAGTGACTTGTGCACCGCCGTCATCGGCGACGATCATTCGCTGTGGGTTGGTCGGATCAATCCACAGGTCGTGATGGTCGCTGTGAGGTGTGCGGACACCTGTAAACGACTTGCCACCGTCGTTGGATTTCCAAAAGCCGACATTCATTACATACAATTGGTCAATGTTGTCGGGTGAAGCTTGCAAGCGAGTGTAGTACCATGCACGTTGTCGAAGGTTTCGATCGGTACTGACTTTGCTCCAGGTTTCTCCACCGTTGTCACTGCGGAACAATCCACCATCGTTGGCTTCAGCAAGTGCCCAGATTCGGTTGCTGTTGACGGGTGAAACGGTCACGCCGATGATTCCCAACATGGACTTGGCGAATCCAGGATTAGAATGCAATGGCTTCCAAGTGTCGCCGCCGTCGGTCGACTTGTAGATGCCGCATCCTTCGCCTCCGCTTTCCAAACTGTGAGGCGTTCGCGAGACTCGCCATGTTGTCGCGTACAGGGTTCCCGAATTGTTTGGATCCAAGGCAAGATCCACAGCGCCCACTTCTTCATTGATGAACAGAACCCGTTGCCAATTCTTACCTCCATCGGTGCTGCGGAAGATTCCTCGTTGCTGATTCGGGCCAAACAAATGTCCCAGCGCCGAAGCATACACAATGTTTGGGTCCTTGGCATCGACTCGGATTCTGGTGATGTGCCGAGAGTCTTCTAGCCCGACATGGGTCCACGTTTTTCCTCCGTCGTTTGATTTCCAAACGCCTTCGCCGTGTGAAACATTGCCTCGAATGGTCTTTTCGCCGGTTCCCACGTAGATCACGTTCGAATCACTGGGGGCCACTGCAATGCTTCCGACCGATCCACCAAAGAAGCCATCGGAAATATTCCCCCAAGTCGAACCGCCATCGTTCGTTTTCCAGACGCCACCGCCGGTCGAGCCAAAGTAAAAATCAAACGGCTTTCCTGGCACACCAGTTACGGCGCAACTTCGACCGCCACGAAATGGACCCACCAAACGGTACTGCATCTGGTCGAAAATTTCGCCCCATTTGCCGGGAGGCTGATTCGATGTATCCCGACCCGGTGAAGCGGCTGCGTTCACCGTTGAGTCTTGTCCCAACGCTGTTTGAGTTGGTTCGGCTGAAATCGAAAGTGCCATTGAGGCGATTGCCAACGGGAGAATGCCGCCTGAGAGCGTCCGATGCCAAGTTTGAGTCCAGTTCAAATTCACTGTGCAATTCCTGAATTCTGTTGAAGGATCTTAAACGTCATGTCGACGGGGTTTGGTTCCCAGTATAGTTATGACTCTTGCGAGGATTCGGTTAATGAGAACAGAAAAACAGCTGTTTGCGTCTTGGATTTTCTAAAATTCTGCCCGCCGCGGGAGGAATTTCAAGGGTGATTTAGACTGTGGCGGCCGCTTCATGCGTGATTTTGGTTCGACGTCCCGGTGCAAGGTGGCAGAGGATTTCGAATCCCAACTGACTAGGCGATCGTTGACGGCTGTTTCAAGAAACGAAAATAGGTGGACTCGAGATACTCGAATACACCTATTCAATTTTCGACAGAAGTGGCCACCTCGGCCGCGACTTAGATCCGTTAGTTTGTGGCAGCGGTAGTCAAAACGCGAGGTTGAGTTTGGTTTGGCAACTGTCTTTTGGCAATCCGAATACCTGCGTTCAAGATCGCATCAGAATCGCTTTCTGTTGGTTGGATTTCCGAACCTCGATCGGCCGATCCATCGGTTGCGACCTTGGCCGTCACTTGCACGTTGAAGTCAGGTGAAACTCCTTGCAAGTCAACCTTGCGACCGTTGGGTGAATAGTATTTGGCGGTGGTCAAGCGAACTCCGCCGCGGCCTGATGAAAGCGGGAAGATCCCTTGTACGCTGCCTTTGCCGAATGATTTCTGTCCCACAATCGCACCGCGTTTGTGATCGGCAATAGCCGCAGCAAGAATCTCGCTGGCACTGGCGGAATTTTCATTGATCAGTACCACAAGCGGCGTGTTCCAAGTTTGGTAAGTCGAGGTCGCTGGGTGGACTGCATTCTCCAGTGGATTGCGGCCCTTGGTCGATACAATGACTCCGCCGTTGAGGAAACGATTTGCGATGGTCACGCTGACATCAAGGACTCCCCCGGGATTGTCTCGAAGATCCAGAACCAACGCCTTCATTCCATTTTGATTCAGTGTCTGCATGGCATTATCAAACTCTTGCACGGTATTTTTTTGGAAATTGGCAAGCTTCAGATAAGCGATCCCAGATTCTTTGTCAATAATCTTGGCGGTTTCAACGCTTGGGATGTCGATTTGTCGACGTTGCATTCTTAAACGATACTGCTTGTCATCGGGCGTTTGGACAACCACTGTCAGTTGCGATCCATCGCCGCCCTTAAGCAAATCAGCCGCCTGGTCACCACCAATATCAACAACTTTCTGTCCGTTGACCGCCAGCAATTTGTCACCACCTCGGATGCGAGCCTGATCGGCGGGACCGCCAGGAATGACTTTTACAATTTCCAAGCAATCGTCTTTGCTGCGCAGTTCAACGCCAATCCCCACGAAGTTGCCACGGATCTGACTGGTCAGATCCTCAAATTGGCCGGGGCTTAAATAGTTGCTGTAGGTATCCAAAGCAGAAATGGCACTGCTGGCAAATTCATGGATTGTTACCGCTTGGCGAAGCCCGCATTTCTCCTCGGCCAAACGGGCAATGTCTCGTACCAAATCCAGCAGAGCCATTCTTGTCATTATCTGATAGTCCTGCAGATTTGTTCGCAAGGTTTGAGCAATCGCCTTTTGAGTTTGCAAGAATGTGGTTCCGCCAAATTTCTCTTGAAACTGGGTGTTTTCAAAAGCGATCAGCAAAGAGTCAACGCCGTGGTGTGCAATGCGATTCCAGTCGGGCTGCTCAACGTGATACGCATGGATCTTGGAAAGCACTTCGTTATAACTTGCCAGTGCGTATTCCGGAGAATCCGTCAAGGCATAGTTGACATACAGCGAATCGGCTAGACGCTGAGTCAGGTCAACATGAATTCGGGCATTCTGTCGGTGTTCCAAGATCAAGCCACTCTCAGGTGACTTGCGCAGCGCTGATTGATAAACTGACAATGCTTCGTTCCAGCGACTGGCCTTGGCCATTGCACTACCTTCAGTGATTGCTTCTCGAATCCACTGGGGTGTACTTTCCTGAGAACGATCGGCAGATGACGCCGTCGATGGCAAGGTTGGGTCTTCAGAGCCGACGTTGGAACTGATAATTGATTCGGAAGGGTAAAAACCATGTGAGGTTTCACTACCAAACGTCGGGTCCGCTGCATTCCGCATGCTGTTAGGACGTGAGACGGAGTTTGAGCCCGCTGGGCTTTCCGACGATTCAACTGCAGGCCGCCAGAACTGCTGGGAAGCTGGACCTGATTTTGAAAGAGGTGCCAAGCTTTGCGGAGAAAGGTTAGGCTTGGGCTGGAGCAGCTTCGGGGCACCAAGGTTCGCTGAACCTGACTGAAAGTCGCCCTGAGCCAAGACCGAATGAACGCCAGGTCCAAAGGTAGTTGAGTCGAACAACGAACAATAGGCAATTGCGAAACAAAGTATCGTCTTGCGATACCGTCGGCGCAGCATCTTGCAGTGAAGCATAGCGTACCATCCGGTTGGTAAAAGCTGTCTACGAAGATCCTAAGCCAAACAGGAATATTGCTTAGCCGTAGTCAGCAAAGGTCAGGATTTTGTGGCCGTCTTTTTCAAGCGGAAACTTGAACGAAAACGACGTGACGATGGAAGTAGGAAAGCCTAGGTCACGAATTTGCCAAAGGTGAGTAGTTGAAGACTATTTTCTTCACCTTTTTCCTGATAGGTACGCCCAATACGCACAATCGAAATGATCGAATGCGAACCCATTGGGTGGGCGGGACCTTTATCCGGTGGAACGTCTTGTTCTTGATTGCGAAGCGACCCAGAAAATACCAATGGTCGCCTCTTGGCTTCGAGCGGATTACCGCACTAATGTGAAGGCAGTTTGTCTGTGCCCGGGGATCCAAGCGATCCCTAGGCCCTGTTGATACGTTCCCAAACAGGTGAAGGTTCGACTCGGTTAGCAGATAATTTAGGCGCGCGGCTGCCATGAAAATACCAGCACGCTGCGTCAGCCAGAGGAGATTGCCTTGATTCGCTTGCGCTGCGTGCTTGGATTGCGGTAAGTTTTCTTCTGCCGCTAGCTCTGCCAGACGCTAGACGCTAGACGCGGCAGCTAGGCCCTTGAAATACAGTTTTTAGGTGCCAAGTTTCAGTGCTTCTCACTTCTACGGCCCAAAACTGGGGTTCTTCGGCCAGCAGTTTTCTAATCTCTGGCCATCCAAACTATCATTTTCCAGAACGTAATCTTCTTAGGCTCTGGTCGTCGCGTGCCAGTGGGTGGGTTAATATCAATGGCTGAGAAATACGCAGGTCTTGGGAATGAGCACGCTTCAGAAGTGGCTTGGCTTCTGCTGAGCCGAATTCAGCTCAGCTTCGGATGCGATGGTGAGTCTAAAAGGTGGCAGGCAAAGGATTTGTTTATGAAATCGACCAGGAATCAATCCGTGCAAATGTACGATAAGCGACAGGTGTTTCGCATGTTGGTGCTAAGTGTTCTGACATGTCTTACGTGCGTTTTTGGCGGTCTTTCCATGCTGGTGCTTCCGCCGAATAAGGCGTGCGACGTTACGACCGTTGCTGCAATTGAAGTCAATCCATTAAACGGCAATACAAGACGCGTCAGGCTAACTTGCCACAGTCGAAGGCACGGTAGTTTATGCCATGTCCGTTTAATGCAGAGGGAACCGGTGCGCAATCATGGGGACTGGGTTGGCGGTAAGCCGATAGTTAGTCTTTGTGTTGCTTACGACAAAGACGACCAACGCATCGTTACCGAACCGACGGTGATCGAGATTGTCGATGACGCATCGTTGACCAAGTCGCTTTCAAATTTGCAGGCGAACATAACCTTGCGTTTGCATCCAGGCGATTACCACGGCGAAAGGCATGTTGCGGGCGTGAGTCACCTGACGATCGAGGCAATCGATCCGCTACGTCCGCCGGTATTTGTGGCAGGCCGGCAGGCACTACATTTTAGTCGATGCGATCATTTGACGTTGAAGAACTTGAAGGTGGTTGGCCAAAGCATTAATGGAATTAACATTGATGACGGAGGACAGATGGACAAGCCTACGACCGATGTGTTGATACAGCGGGTGGAAGTAATTGAAACGGGTCCAAATGGGAATCACGATGCAATAAAGCTTTCGGGGTTGAAAAATGTTCGGATTGTTGAATGTAAGATCAGTGGTTGGGGCGGTCAGGCGATCGATTTCGTCGGATGCCACCAAAGCCAGGTCCAGCGTTGTCAAATTTTTGGGAAGAAGGGTTTTAGCCAAAATTCAGGCATCCAATGTAAGGGCGGCAGTGCTGATATCACGATCGAGAATTGTTATCTGAAAGATGCAGGTCCGCGACCTCTCAATGTCGGTGGGTCCACTGATCTTGATTACTTCCGACCCCAGGGCGCAAAATATGAAGCCAGCAGGATCGTGGTGCAAGGCAATATGATCAACGGTGGTCAATGTGCGTGTGCGTTTGTCGGTGTTGACCAGGCCAAATTCATCGGCAACCGAATCAACTACCCAGAGAAGTGGATTTTTCGCGTCTTGCAAGAGAACGTTGCCGACGGATTTATTCCCTGTCGAAACGTTTCAATTCAGGATAATTTTATCACCTTTAATCGAGAGACTATTCGCACGGCAGTTAATATTGGTCCGGGCACGTTACCTGACAGTTTTTCGTTTCAAGGGAATCGTTGGTTTGCCGAAGATGAACCGTCAAAATCAAAACCTAATCTGCCCGTGAAGGAAATTCAGCCGACTTACGGCCAGGACCCTCGTGAGATTCGTTGACAACCGTTGCTGGCATCCGACCCCAATGGTCCTTGCCTTTAGGTTACGGTTTGTGTGGACGATGAACGGTCGAAGAATCGTTGGGCCAAGTTTAAGAATAAAATGGCGGCCGTTCCCGAGGCACCAAACAACATTAGCATGACCATGATTTGGTATCGGGCTGCGATGGTGGGATCGACTCCCGATAAGATCTGCCCGGTCATCATGCCCGGGATCGACACCACACCCACCGCGAAAAGTGAATTGGTGGTTGGAATCATCGACGCGGTAAACGCCATTCTGGCTGCTTCTTTCGTGCCAGTGTTTCTTTGGCATTCGCTATAGAACCGTTCGCCGGCAACGCTAACCGAATTCATGGCGGTTGAGAAGACCATCCCCGCGATTGGAATCGCAGTTCTGGTGTGGGTCCCCAAAGGAATTTGCAGGACTAGGACTAGGATCCAAACCAGGCTACTGAATCCTGCGACCCCAATGGCCAGAGCTGCAGCGAAGAAAATGCTGGCGTTTTTCTGGGAAAATGAGCCGGTTGAAATCCAGGCCGATACCAAGGTCATAACCGTTGTCACCAACAGCAAGACCCAAAGGCTTTCGGCTTGAAATAGGTAGGTTAAAAAGTAGCCAACCACCAACAGCTGCCCAAGCATGCGTGCTAAACCTTGCAATGCTCGCCTTCCACCAAGTTCCTGACGCAACATCCATACGATAATCAAAACGCAAGGCAGCGAAGCCAAGCCCAGTCGCCACAGTGGTATTTCGGCGACCGCCAGCGGGCTATTCAATGCGGCAGCTGTCATTGCTATCGGGTTTGAGAAGTATCCAAGCGGTATTGGCAATTGGCTAAAAACGTTCAACATCGCGATCCACTTTCAATCCAGAGCAATCCACAGAACGGTCGACTGTCCAGAGCGGTGAAAAACCTGACGCCGTTTGGCTGCACCTTAAGTTCTATGGTTAACTCCATGCTGATTGGTAGTGCAGGTCCGCAATAAAAACGATAAACTAAGTCTTCCCGTAAACAAAAGCGGTTTGAAGCGAACTGGAATGGTTCGACTGGGTCTGTTTACCAGTCGCCTTTTCGCTTGTGCGGCCTGCTGGGTCGCTATTGTATTTGTTAGGAGCAGCCCAGAAATGTCCGTCGTCGATTCAATTGTGAAGATTCAACTGCCTGATGGTTCCGAGAAACAATTTGACGCAGGTGCAACCTGCCGCGATGTCGCCGCCAGCATTGGTGCTGGCTTGCTAAAGGCAGCGATTGCCGCGGAAGTTGACGACAAGACAGTCGGATTGGATTACGTTCTGCCTGCTGGAAAAGTGGTGCATTTGAAGCTGTTCACGAAGAAGGACGCTCAGGCGTTGGGTGTGATGCGCCATAGTTGCGCACACATTATGGCCCGAGCCATTATGCGTCTGCGGAAAGGAACCAAGTTGGCGTTTGGTCCAACCATCGAAGCGGGTTTCTACTATGACTTTGAATTGGAAAAGCCGTTAACCGAAGATGACTTTCCCGCGATCGAAAAAGAAATGGCCGCAATCATCAAATTGGATGAGCCCTTTGAACGCGTTGAAAGTTCCATGGACGAAGCGATCCAGATGTGCCAGGAACTGGAACAGCCATTAAAGGTCGAACATCTGCAGTCGGGATTGTCAGATCAACAGAGCGTCTCTTTTTATCGACAAGGCGAATTTGTGGACCTTTGTCGCGGGCCGCATATTCCGTCGCCTAAGGCGATTGGCGCTTTTAAACTAATGAGCCTTGCCGGTGCTTATTGGAAGGGCGACCAATCAAGGCAAGTGCTGCAGCGAGTCTACGCGACCGCGTTTTTCAATCAACAAGACCTGGACGAGCATCTGGTTCGAATGGAAGAAGCCAAACGCCGAGACCACCGAGTGTTGGGCCGACAGTTGGGACTTTTTCACATTGATGATATGGTTGGTCAAGGGTTGGTGTTGTGGACCCCCAAGGGATCCATCGTTCGCCAGGAGCTGCAGAATTTTATCGCGGGACACTTGAAGCGTCAGGGCTACTTCCAAGTCTTTACGCCACATATTGGCAAGCTGGATTTGTACCGCACCAGCGGTCACTTCCCGTATTACCAAGATAGCCAATACCCACCTTTGATTGATCGTGACTACCTGGCCAAATTGGTTTCTGAAGACTGTGATTGCGCCAAACTTTCGCAAATGATGACGGACGGCGACATTGAAGGCTATTTATTGAAGCCGATGAATTGTCCGCACCATATCAAGATCTATCAATCCGAACCTCGCAGCTATCGAGATTTACCGTTACGCTTGGCCGAATTTGGCACCGTTTACCGTTACGAACAATCGGGTGAATTGGGCGGTTTGACTCGAGTTCGTGGGTTCACTCAGGATGATGCGCACTTGTTTGTGACTCAGGATCAGGTTGCCGACGAAGTGAAAGGTTGCCTAGAACTGGTGAAGATCGTGTTTGCTGCGATGGGCATGGAAGACTATCACGTCCGCGTGGGTTTGCGCGATCCCGAAAGTGACAAATACGTGGGCAGCGATGAAAACTGGGAAGCCGCCGAAAAGGCGTGCCTCGATGCCGTAGCGACCTTGGGCAAGCCGTTTACCCAAGAGCTTGGCGAAGCAGCCTTCTATGGCCCGAAGATCGATTTCGTCGTTCGTGACTGTATTGGTCGGCAATGGCAGTTGGGAACGGTGCAAGTGGATTATAACTTGCCCGAACGATTCGATTTGACTTACACCGGCAGCGATAATAAACCGCATCGCCCTGTGATGATCCATCGCGCACCGTTTGGATCGATGGAGCGATTCGTGGGTGTGTTGATCGAACACTTTGCGGGAGTATTCCCCCTGTGGTTGGCACCGGAACAGATTCGTGTGGTTACCGTAAGTGAAAAGAGTTTGGAATACGGTAAGAAAGTGGAGGCCGCCCTGCGGGCCGCCGATTTACGAGTGACCGGTGATTATCGAAGTGAAAAACTGGGCGGCAAGATTCGTGACGGGCAGTTGGAAAAATTGCCCTACATGTTGATCGTTGGGCCTCGCGATGCAGAAAACGGTACCGTCAGTGTTCGCGATCGATTCGACGGCGATTTGGGCGCAATGCCCTTGGCCGACGCGATCGAACGATTTACTTCGGAGGTCGCCGAAAAACGAGTGCGTCAAACTGCGGCCCAAGCACCGGCAACCGCCAATACGTTGGTGGGCAAAGAGTACTAGCGGCCGATCCAGGCAGGCAGACGCTGCACCACGCTGCCCTGCCCTGCCCTCGCCCTGCAAACTAATCCGCTGCCGTACTTGCGCTGCCGTACTTCTACCGCCAAATACGCGCCCAATTTAGGGCAGCTATCTTTATCTGGGGCAGCTATCGTTAGGATCACACAAACGCAATCCGACCTGTTCACTCGGGTCGGGTTGCTGCTTGTTTGCTGGGTCAAGGCTGACTTGCGTGCGCTCGTAGAGTCGCTGACTGCTGAGCCCAAGTCACTGAAGCTTGAGCTTGCCAAGGCTTCGGCACCGCTAGAATCGCCGGCAGAGCAGCCAAAGTGGCGGATAAATTTGCAGATGGAGCTAAATCTGCGGATAAACTAGTAGATATTAAAAGACATTGGAGCATTGGAATGCCAGGCATTGGAGCATTGGAATGCCAGGGCATTGGAGTGCCAGGCATTGGAGTGCCAGGCGTTGGAGTGCCAGGCGTTGGAGTGCCAGGCGTTGGAGTGCCAGGCGTTGGAGTGCCAGGCATTGGAGTGCCAGGCGTTGGAGTGACTATCGGGATGCAAAAACGAATCGAAGTACTCTCCGCCTCGGTGACCCTCGAAGAAACCGCAAGCCCTACCCTGAAAGGGTTTAATCTATTAGCCGGAGGTTGAGCGAAGCGAACACCTCCGGACCCGCTCCCCCTGCGCCCTGGCGACCCTGAATGGGTCGAATCCATTCCCGAACCCAAAACCGATCTCTCAGCTTGCAGATTCATGCGAAGCTTGCCCTAACATTGCCAACCGACTAAATTCAGACATAGCTGCATTCCTCTCGCCGCCAACCGATATGCTCGCGAGGGCAACTGGATACCATCCAAACTTGCGCGCCTGGCACTTGTATTGGTCGTTTAGATTTTCGCGTATTTCATGTATTTCGCGGTAGTCACTTCCCTGTTTCGGTGAAGGATGCGCGGACTAATTTGCAACCGCGAAAGAAGCGAAAGAAGCGAACAGACCCAACTGATGTGTAGGAAGCTGGGTGGATGAATCTGAAGGGTGTCGCGCGGTTGGGAGATCGATGCGTGTTTCTGGTTCGACAGTAGCTTCACTGATGAAAGTGGTGGTGAATTCTAGCCGGAGGTTTGCTTGGGCCCAGCATCCAATGGATCCTTCGGATCGTTTTGATTTTCGCGTATTTCGTGTATTTCGCGGTAGAGGACGAAGACAAAAAAGGGGACGGGGGTAATATTGTTTGATTCTTGTGGTATAATTTTGATTTGCCTCAGGAATCACGATCATGCCAAGACAAAAACGTGCGGATGCGGCGGGTGTCATCTATCATGCGCTCAATCGCGGGAACGCTCGCCAGAGGATCTTCCGCAAAGACGA